>Ga0214921_10001435_pt1 | contig 40787 bp, 38 predicted proteins | sample LL1505_MetaG_FD_177992 | JGI IMG/M metagenome (GOLD analysis project Ga0214921, IMG submission 177992) | Freshwater microbial communities from Lake Lanier, Atlanta, Georgia, United States - LL-1505 | ecosystem: Environmental > Aquatic > Freshwater > Lake | place: USA: Georgia | collected...
AATAGGCATGATTACGTCATTGCCAATTATGTCAATAGGCATGATTACGTCATTGCCAATTATGTCAATAGGCATGATTACGTCATTGCCAATTATGTCAATAGGCATGATTACGTCATTGCCAATTATGTCAATAGGCATGATTACGTCATTGCCAATTTTATCCATCGATTCTGTCCAGTGAGAATATTTTCATTCTCATCCGTAATTGTCAAATTCGTCGAATAAATCAAAATTATTCCATGATTCACTGGAAGTGTAAACAACTGACCTGGCCCTACATTCATATAAAACCGACTATTCTGTTGGGAGGTAAGCGCTTCCTCTTGGAAATATTGTGTATACCCGCTATTATTCACAATAATAACAGTTTGACCTTCCGTCGGTCTGGCGAATCCATTGATGGTCGATGACTGACCTATATCACTAATGATCATGAAATAGGTATATCCATCGCTCAATATATAATCATCTACAATCTCATCTTTGAGTTCTATGGACGGACCTTTCGTAAACACCAAATTCCCATTATACAACCCAGGTTCACCTGTTGGACCCGTCAACCCAGTTGATCCAGTCGACCCGGTCGACCCTGTCGATCCCGTATTTGCAGCATCCCCTTTTTCACCCGTTGAACCTGTGCATCCGGTTTCCCCCGTCATTCCAGTGGATCCCGTATCTCCAGTACACCCTGTAGGACCCGTACCAATATCCCCGGTAGGTCCAGTGCATCCGGTTTTCCCGGTAGGTCCAGTGCATCCAGTTGGACCAGTAAATCCAGTTGGACCTTGTGGCCCCACATACGTTCCGGAACCATTCGGTTTGAAAACAGAAGAACACCGTGTTGCGCGTGATTTTTTCTGTTGGACTAATGTGCTCGGATCCAAAGACATATACCAATCATTAGAAAATAATGACACGAAAATAACCGACAAACGACAAATCAATTGATAATGATCGGTGCGGTAAAATGCAATATAGAAAATAAAAGATACGTATAAGTATAACTCTTCTTATGAATCATAATTATATTAATCAAATACTAGATCGAGAACATATATCAAACGAAATTCGCAATATTCTGACTTCTTTTGATAAAAAATGCAAGGACATTACGTTTAAAAAAGGCATTTACATCTATGGTTCTCCCGGATGTGGGAAAAGTGTTTTCATTCAAAATATCCTACAGGATCTAAATTATGATATTATTCAATACGACGCCGGCGATGTGCGTAATAAATCTCTGATTGAAACCATAACCTCCAACAATGTGGCTTCTCAGAATGTTCTCCATCTCATGTCTAAAAAAGTGAAGAAAATAGCAATTATCATGGACGAAATTGATGGAATGAATAATGGCGATAAAGGCGGTATTACTTCGCTCATCAAACTGATTCGACAGAAAAAAACCAAAAAACAAAAATTAGAATCCATGACGATGAATCCTGTCATTTGCATAGGCAATTATTATGTCGACAAGAAAATCAAAGAACTCATGAAAGTATGCAACGTGTTTGAACTAAAATCTCCTACAGTGGATCAAATGACCCGATTGTTGAGTCGTACAATCGATGCACCCACGATTCCGACAGTATATTTACCGTCCTTGGTCGAGTATATCCAGGGCGATTTGCGAAAATACGATTTCGTGAAAAAGATTCATGGCAAACGCCCAGAATTGTTGACGGATCCAGAAATCATGTGCAACGTCTTTCATACGAAACATTACAGCGAGAACTCGAAGAAAATTACTCAGAAACTCCTACAGGGTCCGGTTGCATTGGATCAGCATTGCAAGTTCATGAATGAAACGGATCGCACAATTGTCGCGCTTTTGTGGCATGAGAATATTGTGGATGCGATTTCTGGATCGTCGCCTTTGAAATCCATTCCATTTTATTTCCGGATATTGGAGAACATATGTTTTTCAGATTTCATTGACAGGATCACCTTTCAAAACCAGATTTGGCAATTTAATGAAATGAGTTCTCTCATCAAGACGTTTTACAATAATAAATTGTATCATGACACATTTTCGTCGAGGATGACGAGATCGACGGAAAACAATGCGCAAAATACCTCTATTCCCATCGATGTGAGATTTACCAAGGTTCTCACCAAATATTCGACGGAATACAACAATATATTATTTATTTACAATCTTTGTCAGAAAATAAACATGGACAAAAAAGATTTAGTGGCGTTTTTCCAGGAACTAAGGTTGCATTATTCGGACACGTCGACATCAGCGACGTCCGCCAATGATAAATTGGCGCTCATTGAAAAATTGTTTGAAAATACTGAAATTGATAAATTGAATATTCGGCGAATGTACCGATATTTAGACAAAAATGTAAAACGGGATTCGGCCATTTTAGAAGAGGAGGATGATGATCTAGATGATTGAAATAAATCATGGATGGATTATATATACAAACTCTGGGCAGTCGTCACATATTTGAGAATGAGTCCGTCAATCTGTGACAATACATGCATCGTTTCGACCTTTCCTGCCAATTCGCAGATGGCCGACACTTCGCGCGTAATGGTCGATATTTTGAGAATGGCTTTTGTGAAATCTCCAACAGTGATTCCTTTGTCTGCCAATCGGCCCTGTATGAACTGTTTGCACTCTAGCTCGGTAGTGCATGCGCACCATTCCGCTATTTCGTCGACCAATTCGTATTGCAAGAGGCCGTCGTAATCAATGCCCGACTCGACTTGATATTGTGTCTCCAGTCGAATCAACTCGTCAGCAATCTCCTGTAGGAAATGAAACGATGTATTGTTTAACGAATGTAACGACGAATCTGCCACTTTTATCTGTGTAAAAATCGAAAACAGTTGGATAAATTTGGCTGCATTATAATGTGAAAAATAGTCGATCCTTTCCAACAGGGCAGCCATGAAAATGGCGGGGATCTCGGCAGAAATACCCGCATGTTTTCCCAACAGGGTTTGTTGGATGGTTTTTTTTGCAACTTCTTCTGTATTATGCTCGATAATTTCGACAAGACCTTTCTGTTGCATAATCTCGCAAACGCGGACGATCTGTGTGGAAATGTAGTTGGCCGTGTATTCATACGTTTCCGATTCTTTCGCATATGATTTCTCGTATTCCAAAAATTCGCCGTAGATTTTCACCTGTTGGTCAATCGCGGGATATTCCTGTTTTAATTTCGCCAATTCTTTTTCGATTTCCTTTTTCTTTTTTGGCGCGAGCAAATCGATATTCATCATTTGTTTTAAATTCTGGTATTTTTTGTAGATTTCAGTGTTGTTGGTATTGGTATTAGAAATTGTCAATGTTCTCGTCCGATCCATTTCTTCGGCCATTCTGTTCAATGTGATTTGTTGCAGATCCTGGCGAATACCGAGTTCAGATGCAAGCATACTCCGTTTCATAAACTGTTCAATGTCTCCTACAGGGATTCCTTGGTCTTGGTCTTGACCTTGGACGTGACCAAGGTCCGGACCTTTATCACTAGCCGCGGATCGCAAGAATGACAAGATGCCACTGTAGGAGATGTGGTATTTGGACACTAGTTTTTGCGGCTTGCCGCTCAGAATGGCTTGGTATTCAGGCAACGGCGGGAGTTCAAACAGGTTATTGCAATGGATGACGTGGCCGACCGTGTCGATTCCGCGGCGTCCTGCGCGCCCTGCCATTTGCGTGTACTCGTGCGAATAGAGCGAGCGATTCCCGTGATTGTCGTATTTCGTCAGATCAGTGAATATGGCTGTGCGAATGGGGCAGTCGAGACCGATTGCGAACGATTCGGTGGCAAACAGGAGTTTGACATGTTTGCGCGAAATCATGATTTCGACGAGTTCTCGCAACACCGGAATCATTCCGGAATGATGGATCCCTACGCCTTTTTCCAACAGGCCGATTAATTGGTTGTATTCAGGCAATTCCGCGTATTCCTTGTAATTGGGAAATTTGCGCAGGATCTTGTCGCATTCGTCGTGCATGGTATACGGCACTTTGCTGTCGAATTCGAGCAGGTTCGTGGTGATACTTTTCGCGCAGATTTCGACGTTTTTCCTGGAAAACACGAATGCGATTGCGGGCAGCATCTCGGCGTCTCTCAAATGTTCACACAGACGATTGAGAACGAAATTGCGTTTCATGTACATGCGCTCTTTGTTGAAGATGTGATGGAGTTTGCCGATGACGTGGTAGGTGTCGTCGTTGAATTTCCCTGTTGGAGATCGGATTTCAATGAATTTGTGGCTTTTTTCGCGAATGTATTCTTGCACGGTCTTGTCTTTGATTTTTTTGTAGGGGTCTTCTGTGGTTGCCCAGAACACGTAATGTGTGAGAGGGACCTCGCGTCGATGTGTTTGTGCCAAATAGACCTTCTTATCGGGTTGATCTTGTTTATCGGGTTGATCTTGTTGATCTTGGTGATCGGGTTGATTAGAGGGTTGCTTTTGCAATTTACAAGTTTCACACCATTTCGCGAATCCAACAGGGTCATCGATCGTGGCCGACAACATGACCATCTGCACTTGTGGAGGCAGCATTACGATCGTCTGTTCCCACACATGACCTCTGTCCGCATCATTGATATAATGCACTTCGTCGAAAATCACACACGCCAATTCAGTGTGCACGTTTATATCGAAACCCACTAGATTTTGATTTTGCATTTGCGATTGACCTTGATACAGTTTGTTCATGAGTATTTCCGTCGTCATGATGAGAACATCCGCGCCAGGGTTCGTTTTAATATCCCCTGTTAGAAGCCCGAATGAAATATGCGGATATTTTTGCGAGAACTCGTGGTATTTTTGATTGGAAAGCGCTTTGATCGGCGATGTATAAATGACTTTTTTGCCTTGTTTTTGAAAATATTGGATGGCGAATTCAGCTGCCAAGGTTTTGCCCGATCCCGTCGGAGCACACGTCAATACATGATCGCCTCGGTGAATACCTTCGATCGCATATTTCTGAAAATCCGACAATGGATACGGATACGTTTCGAATATAGTTAGTAACGCCGGATCCGACGAATCATATGGATCTTTGCAAACATGAGGCATTGTATTGGATAGATATTATACTGATATAATAACAGTATAACATCTATATTATTTATAGGGCTCGATCACCGAGCGGGCATTTTGTAGATTACATTCTAAATGCGCATACCAGTCAAAATCACCTGTTGGATAAAGAAATATCAAGTATGTTTCCAAATATGTCTGCCATTTCGCACAGTTCCAACCGTACCATGACTCAATGACCCTTTCTTGTAGTACGCACGCGCATTGTCCGAGAACACGGATTTCATCGCGAAATAATTGGTTCGAGGGTTACTAATCGGATTCGGTAAATAGGGTACATTCGCCATCGATGCGAAATATAAATTCATATGATATGCGCTTGACATGAATAATAATATAATAGTAGAATATTATATTATCTTTTAGAAAATAGAATAGAAATGAAAACATCTAAAAAGGAAGAACAACTTTTTACAAAAAAATGACTTATTATTTATTGCCAAGAGGGAATATGAATATTTATCGCGATTTGTCCTACAGGGAATCCTCTGATTCGACTCCGATTATTATTTCGAATTCGGTCGCCCAGTATTTGTATGGAATGAAAGAAAATATCGACGACAAGGAAAAGAAGTGGGATACGTTCAAGAAATACACCAATCCGTGTGAATATATTCATACGATGGTGCCTTTCAAAAAAAAGAGCGTGGCTAAAACCAAGCCCATTTCGCGGTCCTATTTCAAAATGATTGAATTGTTGCATATATTCCCAATCTTTCCTGTAGGGGTACGATCATCTATGCAGACGTTTCATTTGGCAGAAGCCCCCGGCGGATTCATTGAAGCGATTGGCCGAACACGGCGTGAGTTGTGTCCTGGCAATACGGACCAATATTATGGCATGACACTACTCGATAAAGCGGACACGACGGTGCCGACCTGGAAAAAGGGCGATTTCATGCACGATTTCTCCGGCAATATCCTGTTGGAAAATGGCGCTGATGGTACTGGAAATATATTGTCTCTGGACAATTTCGTGGATATTTGCTCACCTGAATCGAACAAGAAATATGTGGGGATGATGGATATTGTGACGGGGGACGGTGGGTTCGATTTCTCCACCGATTTCAACCAACAGGAAATTGCGATTGGCAAATTGCTGTTTGCGCAGATTGCTTATGCGGCATGTCTACAGAAACGCGGCGGCTCATTTGTTCTCAAAATTTTTGACAGTTTTATGGCACATACGATCGATCTCATGTATTTGCTGACAACCCTGTATGAAAAGGTGTATATAGTGAAACCGCAGACGAGTCGATATGCGAATTCCGAGAAATATTTGGTATGTATCGGGTTTCTACATGAAAACGCTCGAATCTATCCCTATTTTCACGCGTGTTTTCGAGACATGGTTTTGCAAGAAGAGGAGAACTCGTGTAAAAAAGAGATTGGCCGATTGTTGAAGATACGCCCCACTTTTCTTTTTCTGCAGAAAATGGAAGAATACAATGCGATTTATGCGCAAAAACAAATGATGAATATTCAGTACACGATTACGTTGATAGAATCGAAAAACAAACACGAGAAAATCGAGAACTTGATACAAACCAATGTACAGAAATCGACGAATTGGTGTATTAAATATGGCGTGCCTTACCATACTATCACATTTCCAACAGCAACCAATGTGTTTATGAACGATAATAATGGATCCTGCACATAAACGCGTTATTTAATTCGATCGGATTGTTTGTGGATGGATTTCTAAGAGGAAAATTTGTATTTTTTATAAAATCCTCGAAAGATTCGATGTTAAAAAGATAATAAGAATGACCACCTTCATATATTGCAATTGCCATTTCATTATCTTTAATAACCTCAAATGAAATTGGATCTTCCCTTAGAGGCATGTTTTCCATATTTACATCAAATGGTATTTCAATGTCAATCACGGCATCATTAAAAACAATACTCATGTAATTGTGATAAGTGAATGGAAGATTTGTTGGTCGGCGTGATAATAGTTCGGTTAATTGTTGTCTATTTGAAATACGTATTCGATTCATTTTAGCCAAAAATCGTTTAATACGTATTTGAAGACCATGATTTGTGGTTAATGATTCATACATAAAAATAAGCATTCCAATCAAAAATAATAATGAGAACAATTTCAATTCATTCTCAGATAATGCCATACTATGTTCTGGGTGGTCTTTCAAAAATTTTTCATACATTTCGGGGGTTATTCTTTGAGGAGGAAACCCTCCATATATTGCACTTGACATTCGATCTATTGAATACGGAAAATCGGATGGTTTTAGAGAAGATGATGTAAGAGAAACGCGTTTTTCCGTATTCAATTCAAGCAATAATTCTTCTTTTATTTTATTCAAGATTCGGATTGCTTCCGTCGCGCGGAATCCTTCAAATACGTTATATAGTTGTATAAGAACAGACTCTGACTCATTGTATTTATGGAATTTTCTCAAAAATTTGGCGGTTATGGTTGAATCGTCCGCTGGCAATGCCTCCATCGCGTCCATTTTATCGTGTAGTGTTTTCGATTTTAATGTAGAAGATCTGGGGGGATTTTTTCCTCCTTTTTTTACTTTACGCAAAGATTGTGGTTTGGTTCTCTCTTTTTTACGCGTGGTTCTCATTCTCATATATAATTATTATTTAAAATAATAATTATTATTTTCAACAAACAAATGCGTTTATTTCTTGCAAACCTTTCTGCAACGGCATTTCTTTGTGACCTTGTTTCTGTGTTTGTAAGGAGAACCGCATGATTTTCCGCCACCCTTTTTGGATGTCTTGTTTTTGCTGCTCTTACGCAGTTGACGAAGTTGCAATGATTTTGCCATTTATATATATTTGTTAGAAAATAAATTGAAATTAGGGTGTCGATGTCGATGTCGAGGTAGACGATGTATTCAACTGTTGGACAATCCGCTCTCTCGCATCCCGCCATTGCGCCCATGAAATCGCTTTTGGTTCAACTACAGGGGATGCAGATTCTTCTTCAGCATATTGTTTGTCTAAATTCTCAGATCGACGAAGAGCCGAGTCGACATACAACTCTTTCAATAACTTGCCAATTCCAACAGAGGCTTCATGTTGATCGACGCGTTCGTCTTCAATCATTTTGAGAACCCAGAGAAATTTAGAGAATATTTCTAAATTCAATTCGTCTTTCAGCAATTTATTGAAAATGTCGGTATAGTTGAAAAATAGGAATTTGGCTTTTTCGCCACACAAATCCCTAAATTGGTCAGGGTTCTCCTTCCTTAGTTGTGAATGTGTGCGTTTTAATTGTTCGATCGTTTCTACGTCCGCACGAATAGGATCACTATTGCGCGCATTACGAATATATTCCGTGTTGTCTTGGCATTCGTCTGCATTCTCTTTCAGCAATTTCTTGAGATTCAATGTTTCTTTGGGTGTTAGTTTGGTTTCTATCGGATTCGACATTCTTATATATATACCGATTTGAATACCCTCGTTTTATACGAGTCGTAAGAGACGAATAAAATAAATAACATATATTATTATGGAAGATACGGAACCCACAAGTAAACGAGATCAATCAAAAGAAAATCCTTTTCTGATAATCATCGATTGGTGTAAAAAATATATAGTTTATATCTTTATATTTTCAATTCTTATTGTCTGCGGGATTTATTCTTATATAACAGAAGATTCACATCATTCTTCAACTACTAATAAAAAACACGTGAGGTTCTCCGAAAAAAATGAATACAAATACATATAATTGAATCTATCTAAAAACTATATATGTGGGAATATGTTTTCGCATCCATTCTATTTCTCATCTTTATCGGTGGAATATACAAATATTTTGAAGAGATCCAACAGTATATTATCGAAAAAATACTTCCGGATAAACGTGTTGAAAATATGAAGGAAAAAATGGCAGAAGTTGAACTCGAGTACTCAGAGACGAATAAAAACTCTAATAAAACACATATTCTTGATTCTATTCACAAGATGGAAAAATATGTAAAAGAATCCAAGTGGCTTCCAGACTTTAGCAAATATCTTTCGTTATAATATAAAATGAAAGCGGAATCTTGGACCGTATTGTTATTGTTTTTAGCAATTATTGCGATTTCGATATGGATTTATGTTTTGTCCACCACCGAACTGAAAGAAAATTTCGCAGTCCAGTCATATAGCGAGGATTCTATTCCTATTCAATTAGTGGATGGTAATTTATCAGGTAAACCGGATCCATCCGCATGTATTCGTATTTCCAAATTTGGGCTAGTGTGTAATTTAAATGAAAACACAGATGGTATTGATATTTTTTCCAATGCAAAGGGAGATGTCGGATCTACGAATAGTTCTGGTCTACACAATTCACTCGGACCTCTTTCTCTGACACCTGAAATGGTAGATCTCCTCACAACCCGTGGAAATAATGCAACAGGTTCAAGTTCCATTGCAGGAGGCACTGTTACTGCATATAGTGCTTAGGTTAATTAATCATAAATTCGCATTTTTTACAAAATACGATTTTCTGCGTTGTCTCGATGTTAATATCCACCCAATCTGTTTCCATATCGTGTTTGCAATATTCATCTAAAAATTCTCGCATATATTCCAACATGGATTGTATTTGTTTATTCTTTGTATTTGTCTTGGTCACACCATATTGTATTTCCTGTTGTAAAAGGCGATATGCCGTGAATATATGACTGCACGCTAATTCCATGATGGTTTCTATGTTTCTATGTTTCTATGTTTCTATGATCTTTTGATTTTTGAATTTGTATAAATAAAAAAGGTTTTTTATTTTTTATTTATTTTATTTTCCCTTTTATTTTTTATTTTCCCTTTTATTTTTTATTTTCCCTTTTATTTTTTATTTTCCCTTTTATTTTTTATTTTCCCTTTTATTTTTTATTTTCCCTTTTATTTTTTATTTATTTTATTTTATTTAAGTAATTCTTTCATTTTTGTCGCATTCCACACCATGTATGGAGGTTTTTTAGAGTTAAACTCTAGAGATTGACACCAACGTAGTTCCCTCTCTTTTAATTCCTGCTGTTGTTTTTTTATCCAATGCATAGAGTCAAATGCATCGTTATACGACCCGCATTCCCAGCTTTCTTCGCTTCTCTCGTATTCCCTTTCTTTTCTCTTGTATTCACACTCGGCTTCCCACTCTGCCCGTTCTTGCTTTACACCTTTTTACATTTCAAATGCCGACCCTTGCGGTCGGCATCTTTTAATGTAATTAGGCAACTGTTACTTTTCACCGATAAATCACCTTTTATATACAGATAATTCAACCTAAGGTTGAATTATCCTATATAATCGGCGTTTGAAAGGTGAAAAGGTGTAAATCGTCTTCATACCTCATGACATCTGCTAATTCGCAATCGAACTCTCCGCCAATAAGCATCGGATAAGAATACCATTTCGGACCAAGAAATCGTTCACATTCTTCAGCATGAATTCTCTCTAATCGTTCGTATTTCTCTCTTTTCGCTTTTGAACGCTCTTTTTCTCTCGCTTTATAATCTTCGTATCTTGTTTTATTCCGCTCTCTTATAAAATTTATCTTAAATTCATCCGGAGATTCTGGAGTCGTATCAGACAAAGACGGAAAATCACTGTTATATTGAGCAATCCGCTTTCTTCGCCTTTTTCGCTTCCCAATCCGCTTTCTTCGCCTTTTTCGCTTCTTCTTCGCTTTTGTTGTATCTACACTTCATATTTATGCGTTGGTTGGTATTGTGCTTATTATATTTGTTTTACACCTTTTAACCGATAAATTGCCTTTTTTATCATTCATGATCACACAACCGTCGAATATAAATCTGTAGGAGATAAAGATAAATGGGACGGTATTTTCATATCGATGGAATTTCGCAGGTGTTTTTTCTGATTATGTTCCTTTTTTTCATTCAATCGTTTCATTAATTGCGCAGTTCGTTTATCGCGTTCCGTTTTCTCTTCTTCCATGACAATGGTCAATAAAATATTCGACAGGGACGTTTTCCTTCCATCGAATTTATTTTTACACATGTTGGAGAACCATGCATCAAAATAGGATTGAATACACATTTTGCCTCCGGCTCCACAACCAGTGCTTCCTATTGCACTTTCCACCAATTTATCGCCGCAATGTGAGACATTATCCTCATTATCATTATCATCAAACAGTCCATTGTTGACTTCATTTTTCAGTTTTATATAATTGGCATGTTCTTCCATGTAGTGCAGTTTCTGGTCATCATACAAGTTCTCCAGGGCCTTTTCTTTGAGTCTCGTATCTATATCCACATCGATTTTCAACAAATCCAAATATTTGCCCTTGTATTCTTTGATGATTTTCAATGCATCTCGTCGTTGAGAAACCGGCAACTGAATTTCGCTTGTAATATTGACGCAGAATGCAATCCATTCCTGTTTGAGTTGGATATATTCTTCGAGCCTTTCTTGTATTTGATAGATCTTGATGAGCCCGGTTAGAATAGCGATGGTAAAACTCATTACTGTAAAAAAAACATTGAGAACAAAGACCTGTTGTGTGGAGGAGAGTTGAGTGATACTGACGGATCCGGATGCAGTTGACAAGATCATTCCAAGAAGAACGTTTCGCCGAATGATCGAGCGGTACTGTTTAATCGCGAGATCGAGCGTTTCAATTTGCAGAGACCCGATTTGCACCCATTCTGACAATGTTTCTAAATTGCTTTCATTCCAGTGAATTCCGACGATTTCTGAAGTGGTTGTTGTAATTACATTCGTATTGGATACATTGGTATTCATGTTCATGTTCATGTTTTCAGATGACTCGGGATTTTCTGCATCATCGCTCATTTATAATTCATTATATTTTATATTTTTTATCATGGATATGTGTAGGGTGGGAAGGTATAACGGATGTTGTCACTAGGCCAATTCTAAACAATCACAAAAATTTAGTAAAAATGTAATAAGAGCAAATGTTTGATAGATTTACAAAATCTATAGCAATAATATATTATGAATTGTTACAGTTGTTTAATATTACTGTTATTATATTTCGCAGTAATTTTTCTTAATAAATACAATCTTATCCATCTTGAAACCAAATCGGAAAAATTCTATCAAAAAAAAGAAAATCATAAAAAAGTACAAGACATTTTTCACAATGTTTTGCCACATTTTCAACATTTTGAATATGCGTCAGATATTTTACTAGTTTTGGTATTTGTTTATCTTGCAATAATGAATTTTGGTCTGATATATCAATTGGCCGGTTTTATTTTCACTCTTGTGCTTTTACGTCAATTGATCATTCAAATTACAGTTCTTCCCAAAAACGAAACATGCAATATAAAAGACACGTGCATGTTTCGCGGCGGATGTTATGATAAAATATTCAGCGCACATTTTGGAATTGTCATGTTAACCACATGGGTTCTTTATGACAATGGCCTCATAAATAAATTCGTCATGATATTTATAAATTTGTTGAATGCGTTGTTTATACTATTAAGTCGCAACCATTATACTATTGACATCATTGTCTCCATTTTTGTGGTTATAATAATTTATCAAAACAACCTGAATATTTGTTATTATTTAGACAAAGTTACATGTAGTTACAAGTAGTTATGGATGGACAATCGATAGAGTGAAACGAAAGGGTATTGATAATTCTATAAGGCAGAATTACCAAACAATCAACAAAATACAATATGGAAAATTGATGGAAATTAAAAAAAAAGAACGAACAAAACAAAACAAACAAAATACATGGGAATCAAATTTTTGAATAATTATTTCAAAAAAAAGTGCACAGAAAAATCTTATCAACGAACCCATTTAAACCAATTTCGCGGAAAAACAATTAGTGTAGACATTAGTATTTATCTCTACAAGTTCTTGGCAGAATCTGCGCATGTAACGACAAACGAGACGGATAATACAAACACCGTCATGTGCGACATGAATATTTACATGGAGAATTTATATTTGTTTTTGGCGCTCTTTTATTATTACCATATAATACCCATCTTTGTATTTGATGGAAAACCGCCCCCAGAAAAACGCGCCATATTGAAAAAAAGGTATAACGACAAGAAAACCGCCGAAATTCTCTACGACGAAATGTGTAAAAGCCACACAGGTTCTCAAACCGAGCTCAATGAACTCTGCAAGAAAATGGTTCGCATCAAAACCGAACACTTGGAAAATGCAAAGGCCCTCATCACAGCGTTCGGATTCCAATACATACAGTCGGAAGCAGAGGCCGATCAGATCTGTGTGCAATGTGTCCAACAGGGTGTCGCTTGGGCGTGTTTGAGCGATGATACGGATCTCTTCTTGCACGGGTGTGCGCGCATTATCCGCAACATGAATTGTTCGACGCATTCGTGTACAGTATATTATACAGAATCCCTGTTGGAAGAAATCGGAATCACTCGAAAAAGGTTGGTCGAGACGTTGGTGGTTCATGGATTTACGGATTATTATCAGACGGTCGAGAAATATAATTTATACGAGATACTGGACAAGGCAATTACACAAGAAAAAGATGAAGATCTATGCAGCACATACGATGCCGATTCAGATATTTCTATAGTATGTGATTTATTTATGAAGGGAGGATGTATGAAGGAAGGATATTATTGTATGAATAATAGCGATTCTTTTGTAGATGCATATAATGTTAAAGGAATTATCAATATTCCAAAAATTGAACAAATAATGTCAAATTATGGATTTGTATTTGTTATGTAAACTAGATTTGTTGTGCTTTTGGTAGTGTTGCTGTTGGTTGTGCAGGGATTGGTAGTGTTGCTGTTGGTTGTGCAGGGATTGGTAGTGTTGCTGTTGGTTGTGCAGGGATTGTTTGTGCTGTTGTTGGTTGTGTTGTTGTTGGTTGTGTTTTTGTTGGTTGTGTTGTTGTTGGTTGTGTTTTTGTTGGTTGTGTTGTTGTTGGTTGTGTTGTTGTTGGTTGTGCAGGGATTGTTTGTGCTGTTGTTGGTTGTGTTGTTGTTGGTTGTGTTTTTGTTGGTTGTGCTGGTGTTGTCGTTGGTTGTTCTCCGCCTTTTTTAGATGTAAAAAATTGACTTATAGTTTCAAAACTATCTTTAATAAAATTACCGACTCCGAGAAGTTGCATATTATCATTTGGACAAGAATTAATAACACGTATTCCGCCATTTTTATATTTTTCGTTTATTTTTTGCTCGTTATTTCGGAAATCGACAATACAAAACCCGACTATGCATACAATAATACTACCTAGAATAATAGCAAGGATTGCACTAATGCGATCACTAAATTTATTTACATATTTCGAAAAGGTGATTACGATAATTAAAATAGAAATTATTTGAAACAAATAGGTAAAAATGTATTTACACAATATTTTGAAAATATTTGATTCTTTGAAAAACGAACTATAAATATAACTGTTGATATGTTCTATATTGGTAGAACCAGTGGTATTTTCATTATATATTCCAAAAAGTAAAAGAATAATAATATACAATGTTAATAAAATAGTTGATACTGGCCCCATAAAGAAATATGCAATGATGCCTTTGATTAACCATATAAAGCATATAGCCAGATTTTGAAGTATGGTGCTTCCGGTATTTACAGAGGATGCTATATCTGCACCTCCTTTCTGCGTTTCTGATTTCTTTTGTGGATGACTTTCTTGATACGATTGATACATAGAATAAAAATAATACAACATGACAATACCTGTGCAGAAATAACCGGGCAAAGTTGTAGCCGGAGAAGTGAATATTTTTTTAGCTTCGGGATATAGATATTGGAATGCAAGATAAATCAAAACAAATGTGAATAAATAGGCAAAAAATGGATAATAATTTGTGTCAGTAGACGCCCATTTGTTCCAGCCTTTTATTTTGACTAAAAATATAGATAGTAAATGAACGGGTTTGAATATGTATTCAAAGAAAATGGGGAATCCTTTTGTGAATGAGATGTATTCTTCATCCCAATCTTTAAATGTAGTATCATAGCATACATCTAATTCGGCGTTTTCTACGTTTTTTTCAAATTTGTCTTGTATATCATCCAATTCTGTTTTCAGAGACGTCATTTCCGATGGAGAGGGGCGTTGACTCATTTTATGCTTTATTTCATCGAGCTTTTCTCTGAGGCCTTCTGTATACTTTTGTGAAGTTGTTTTTTTAAAAAATAATACATAGTAGAAATTGTAAGACATGTACAACAATACTGGAATAAGGCATAATTGGTACAACATTTGTGTCATTTGTTGCGCGTCTTTTTTAATTTTGTTCTTCATATTTGGATCCGTATCTACACATACTTGAACAGCGGGGGGTATTGTTTCCTCGGGTTTTGCAACAGCAGGGGTTATAATATTCTTTTTTCTTGCAAAACTAAAATTATTTGATGGATTGTTTCCTAAAATAGTGGTTGTCAGTGCAATCCATGCCGGTATTAAATCAATGTTTTTAATTTTATCTACAACAGTTGGGTCCGTCAAAGTAGTGTTAAAACTGTTTGTATAATTCAAAAATTCGGAATCGGAAAATTCATTATTCTCTTTTATGTACTTTATAAGATCGGTTTGAAAATATTGGTAAAGTTTCAAAAGAAAATCATTCGTAATCCATGAATTATTTTCTTGAAAACTAGAAACAAGATTCTTATATATATTGTAAAATTTTACGGGATTTTCGAGAGTGGTTATATCTAATGTTATATTCGGAGATGAATTGGATACAGTATCAAATGATTCCTTCATTTTCTCTGCTTCGGTGTTTGATATTTGCAAAGATGGATCGCCTTTTTTCCATAATCCAGAAACATTATCCCCCATTAAATTCTGATCACTGTTGTTGTTACTATTACTATCGGGTTCTGGGCAATCTACTTTATGCTGTATACGTGCAATACTATACAAAATTTCATATATAAATTTATCACTCTTTGTAAATGGCGACAATAGCAATTTAATCAGTTCTTTCGATAATTCGAGTAGAATAGTGATTTTATTATTTCCATCAAATCTTTCAGTTTCATCATCGCATTCCTCGTAATATTTCTCGTTGTCTACAAAAAAATCAAATCCATTTTCATTATCAGTAAAGGGTTCGACCTTTGGATCATAATTGTATTCATTTGGATCATAATTGTCGACCTTTGGATCATAATTGTCGACCTTTGGATCATAATTGTCGACCTTTGGTTGATATTCGACCTTTGGTTCATCTTTTTTTGCATATAAAATCTCGATTGGAAGTTTCTGTTTCTGGATTTTCTGGATACTTTTTTCTTTATTTTTCTTTATTCTATTTTTCCATTTGGTCCGAGAATCTGACATTATTTAATTTATATTGTGTTTATACTTTGTTTTTACTGCATTCACAATATTATTCTCTAAATTCATCATGATCAATCATATGTTTTACAGGATGGTATATATGAACATTATCTATATGTTGTTTTATGTAACTAGCTTGATACTTTATTGTATTAAATTCTGTTGGTGTCTTATATTTCAAATTATTTCTTATAGCAATCGTTGAAAACAATGCTTCTAAAAAAAATAGTTGTTTGTATTCTTTCGCATAATCGTTTACATGTTTCAGCATATTTGGTGTACATCGAATAGCACATGCCATGCATGCATAATATGGCGGTGGAATTAGAATATTTATTCTATCCCAATGCCACGGGTGTTGTTTGCGATTCAATTTTTCGTCTAGAACGCTTTCTATATATTCTTGTTTGCCATCTATGTATTCGTTTTCAACGTCGTTTGTTAATAAATCCTCATCTGGATATTGTTTATCTATTTCTACAATAGTATCTTCATTGTAAAAAAACACGTCATCTTCTATAAACCAAATAAAATCATAATCTGTATTTTCAATCGTAAAATAATAGACTGCTTTTTCCCATCCAGTAATTGACTTGTTCATAATGAACTCATTCATATTGGTGTATCCGTTTATTTTACATTTTTCATTTTCTACTTTTATAAATTTTATATTATTATATGTATTTTCAAATTCAGTTAAATCAAAATCATTATCATCAAGAATAATGTATATTTTATATTTAGTAAACCCATTCAGAAAATCGCACCATGTTTTATTGGGTATGCGCGTAATTAAACATATTATATTATTGTTAGGTTGATAAAAATATTCGCATTTATTATCGTTTGAAATGTACAAGGTTGTAAAAATGGTGTATAATATTAATAAAATCAAAATAATCAAAAGTATCATTATAAAAATATGAGTTTGTTTCATTTTTATACAATATAACAAGCAATTATTTTCCACTTTTCCACCCTTTCATCCCATGTGATTTATTTATGTAAATTGGTTTACATAAATACAAATATACAATCAAATAAAAATGGATTTTTGATCATCGTGCAAACATCAGACCACAATTTCCTCCTATAAAAGAGACGATATTATATCGTTCCTCAAAGACCTTCATGTTGTAATTGTATTCAAAGAGCCGCCAATTCTGTTTGGTCGTTCCAATTGGCAACCCAGTCGAATCATAGATGACCGTGAATAACGATGATCCAATATCTACCGGCGGCACATAGGTAGTGACTTCCAATTCGATCGTCTTGAATTTGCTCATGTTAATTGCACCGGAGGGTTGATATTCATATGGACTCGTGTTCAGACAGAAATTATAACAGTAAAGACCGTCTTTCGCTGCTCCTGCACATCTCACATACTTTTCCACATAATTGTATACGCCACTTTCCAACACGTTCTCGCGATAATCGCCGTTGAGAACAATCGCCATTGTTTGCAAAATCTCTTTTTGATTGACCTCGCTGAAATCGCCGGAATAATAAATGCCAGTGTTGCTCGAATCGGGGTTAATACCAGGACCATATCCAATATCTATGTTGTAAGGCGCGGGTACAAGATCCACCGGTATGGTATGGTAAGGCCAATTCGTGTAATTGGACCATTCATTACGCATATTCACGTCATTGCGTTGCAAATACCACATCCAACTGGAAACCATGGCAGACGAAGTCAATCTCACTTTTTGGCTCCCTGTTACATTCTGATAATTATACTCGAATACATCTTTTACTAAATAGACTTGGTCTTCTGATGCAAATTTTTTCGCTTCTTCTGCCGACAAAAAACAGTAAGTGGACAACAGGTGAATATCCGCATTCCATGTCGTATTCGTATTGGAATATGCATTCGGAATACTAATATCCGGGGGAGGGGTTTGCAAAAAGGTATACATGTTGAATTGGGGCAAATTGAAATCCGGTTGGACATACGGATAATTATTGGTGGAATCAAACACATCGCGGACTTGAAACAGCTCTTGAATAGGACGCATCGTAATGGATATATTCAAATCATTGTATTGAAGTGCAATCATCGGAAATGCGCACCTATGATCGAGTGTAAACCATGTATGAATGGGAATGTACAAATTGCGGCCTCGAATAGAGGGTTCTGCGCCGGCCGGGGATTCAGAATGATACGCAGATGGATATATATTTTGTCGTGTAAATGCAGTGGAAGGATTATTCAGTTCGTCAACATTTCCCGTCATTCGGTAAAACAGCTCTTTTTTTTCTGTGCTAAAATCTCGTTCGACCAATGCAGCCAAATAGTCGCCGGAATATCGTTGTAAAATAGACGACCCACATGTAATGAGGACTTCCTGAATCATATTGGTGCCGAGATCATTGATCCATCGGAAATCATATGACACCCATTTATCATTTGTTTGCGGACATGGATTGTAAATGGGACTCCATATGTTTGGAAGCGAGACGACGAGATACGTATCCATTAATAGTTCGGCATATCTCGGGAATTTAAAAGTGAATACAGAGGGCTGAGTGAGACGCAGATCTCTTAAACCGTCATAATCAATACGGAATTTTTGCAGACCGAAATTGGTATATTTCATATAGGTCACTTTAAAGAATGTTTTCACAGGATTCCCTGTTAGAATTACATTGGCGTTCCCATTTGAAATAATATTTAGTAATCCTCCTGCCATTTACTTATATTATTGTATATATTATCTAGTTCATTTTCTTGACTATATATAAATGGAAGTTTATAGAAAGATTATTATTTTAATTATTTGTTTGATTTTCTTTTATATATTGTATCGTCTCGTTTTGAAGAGATTCGAGATATACACAAATATATCTTCCGTTGAATCGGAATCTTTTCAAACAAAAACCGTAAGCAAGATCGATACTTCAAATACGACAAAACTCAACATACGCACAATGAATATAGATGCAATTAATCCGGTGAATGGAATCGGTAATAAAAAACGCGCACTTGAACTCCGACAGTATTGTATCAAGGCGGCTTATCACCCGGCATTTGACGGAAATGAAATGAGTCTAGATATGCTTGGATACACCATGAATCGCGGGTGCAGATTCCTCGTGTTTGAAATCTATTGGGCCGCTCCTACACAATTAAATACGAGTATTACAGCCACAAATCCGAATTTTATCAATAGTGCGTGTCCGGTAGTTGCATTGTCGAATGATCCCGCGGTTCCTGCATCGAACTGTCTTGCATTGCAGGATGTAATCGCATTCATCAATGAGATGGCTTTTACAAATGCGTGTCCGAACAATGGCGATCCAATGTTTATACAATTTTGTGTGAAATACGATGTCAATGTAGTAGCTGCTTCCACTGTATATGATGCGATTGCGAGTATTGTAGAGAAGATGCATAATTTATATAGGGGAAATGTCACTTCTACTACGAGTATAGCAGATTTAATGGGCAAAGTCGTCATTGTCATGGACAAGAAAAATAAAAACTCGTATTTTACAGCAGATTCGCCGGATTTGGCTGCTGTTGTAAATTTGAGTGTACCTTCCAATTCAATGCAGGGGTATACATATTCTGAATTAAATGGCGCATCTAACAAACCTATGAAAATTCTGTCTGGGAATAGTGGGTATATTACGAATGCAACCGAAATAAATCAGGTTTTGCCACATACCTCGAAGCAATTGAACGAAGGATCAAACACGCCGATATTACATTCGATGACGTCCAACTATAATGCGCTAGGTATGGTCTCGAACCATGGTGTACAGATTACGCCCATGTTGTTTTGGTCAAATGAAAATTATCTTTCGCAATATGAGAACATGTTTAATTATGGGAAAGCGGGTATTATTCCGATGTCAGCAGCATTGCGGTTTGCCATGCATAATAGTTCATCAAATGTCACAAATATAGCGTATCCTTAACCCACATTATGTCCTATTTTACACCTTTTAACCTTTCAATTGCCGATTGCCTAATTATTTATTATTTATAAACATAATATATATGAAAAAATATTCAAGATCATTTCTATTATTTATAGTTTTATTATTACTATTATTATGCATTGTATTGTTTCTTGCTTTTTTCTACAAGAAGAATGATGAACCATTTACAGCTAAAAATGATCAGACCATCTGTATGATTTATAACTATTATGAAAAAGAAGATTTATACAAGGAGAACTTTGAATATTTTTTACAACATGGAATTTTAGATGAAATCGATTACTATATCGTCATTAATGGTACATCTTCTGTTGATATACCTACAAGATCCAACATACGTGTATATGTTAGAGAAAACATAGGATTTGATTTTGCAGCTTATAGTTATGTAATTCCACTCATTGAGAAAACGTATGATTATTATTTCTTTTCAAATACCTCTGTAAGAGGTCCTTATTTAAAGAATGGTGCAGATCCCAAATGGTATAATCGATTTATAGAACTGTTTGACGAGAATGTGCATATTGTAGGTACAACTATTAATATATGCACATATGAACCTTTATGTGGTAAATTTGCTCCGCATGTTCAAAGTATGTTTTTCGTGTTGGACAAACAATATTTGAATGAGTTGATACAAGATGATTTTTTTAATGAAGAAGAAATTAATAAAATGGAAATGAATACATTAATTCGAGAAAAAGAAGTCGGATTATCCAAAAAAGCTATAGAGAAAGGATACAATATAAACTGTATTTTATCAAAATACAAAGGGCTTGATTATATTAATATTGATAAAGATATTAATGATACATCTCGCACGGGTGATCCGTATATTGAAAATGGATATTTTGGTGAAACGATTGATCCATATGAAGTTATTTTTTTTAAAACGAACCGAATAACGCCTCCGCCTCCAACGCCAAATGTAGTATAGTGAATCATTTTATATATGTTTTAATAATAAATAATGATACATCTGTTATGGGAGATCCAAATTATAAAGGAACGTACTTTGGTAGAAACATTGATCCATATGAAGTTATTTTTTTTAAAATCAATCGATTCGATTAAATTTTTCCTTTTTCCTTTTTCATATGGTGCGATTTACAATATATGAATTTCCTACAATAAAAAATATATAAATGGACGACCAATATGTATTCATATGCAGGACGAAAACCAACGGGATCATCACAAACAACAACAGGATCATCACAAACAAGCTGAATTCATCAAACACCAAATCGAAACGTTCTCAAAAGAGAATCAAATAGAAGTTCTCAAACTCATTCGCACACATTCATCTGTTAGAATTAATGAAAACAAGAGCGGTGTATATATCAATCTTACCTATCTAGAACCACATACCATAGAAGTATTATTGAAATACATCGACTACGTAAAACAACAAGAATCGATTCTAACTCCACTCGAGTATCAGAAAGAAGATTTTAAAAACCATTTTTTTATTGAATCTACATAAAGATTATTTGATAGTATTATAAAATGACAAACTTTCAACACAAATTAAACCAAATTTTTTATGGATATAAGAAATTTGATGATCCGCATGAAATATGCAATATATTCTCTCCCTTCTTTTTTCAAACACCGGCGCAAAAACCACCGACAATACATAAAGAGGCACCAACCATTCAAAAAAGTATACAACAGAATGATTTTCTGCATGAAATCGCTGAACCCATACGTCCAAAACCCGCAAGGTCAAACACAGAATGGTTTCAGACGAATTATACCGACACTCTATTTTGGTGTATATTCCGACATGTCTACGGCGAGTTTGAATACATGAATATCGGATCTCGATATGGAAACCGCATGTTGGAAGAAAAACAAAAAATCATGGAACATTTCCTGAAAACGCCGAAACATCTCAAAGAATATTCCAACATCAAATTCACCAATGCGCGTATTCAAGAAACGTGTAGTGAATTTTTGTGTGATAAAAAAACATCGCCAATCGTACTGGCAGCATACGCAGTGTACTATGGAATCAATATTTATGTTGTGGACGACGAAAAACACACGTATATCGAGTTCCTTTGTTTATCAGAAAATGAAGATAAATCCGAAAAAGCCCCCTGTTGGATATACAAAAATAAAATGAATACTAGATCCGAATCGCAATACAAGCTCTGTTTAACCGCTGAAAAATCCGAAGAAGACATCCAAATAACGCATTGTGGTTTAGAACAGTTTGACAAACCCTTGTTAGGAATTTCTCACTATAAATTGGAGGATTTGGAAAATTTGGAAAAAAAACTGCAAATCAATGCCTCCTCATTAGATCCGAAAAATAAAAATACAAAGACAAAGATCGAAAGATACGAACACATTTCAAAACAGATGACATGGGAATGGTAAAGAGTAAAGATTTTCGCTGTTGGAAAATTGATACAAAGTGTATAGAATATATCTGAGTATATTCTATATGTCAGAAAACGAAATGAAATCGGCAAAAGATGAATTGCACGATAGATTACAACAATATTTAGACGCCGATCCCGCCATTACGAGTCAAAACAAAACACACGAGTTCGAATTCCGGTTTTCAAAACCAGGAAAAGGTCCCGGGTTCTCCAAAATCGATTATGACAATGTGATCAAACAATTGAAATCGACGGGATTCGTTTCGAAAAACCAGGACGGCATACAAATGCTCCGCATCTATTCCGAATACACAGATCCAAAAACCGGCCAAGAAAAAATATCGAATATTCGTGCAGAAATAACCGGAGCCGATTTAATCGCTGAATATTGTGCTACGAACAATTTGCAAAAAGTAATCGATATGCCTTCTACCAAAACCAGCAAACTCAAATTCACACAGAAATTGTCCATTACTGGACAAGATGGCAAATACCAAAAACCCATCGATTTCCACGACATGGGTCTGAGAGCCGATTATAAGATCGAAGCCGACTTTTCTGTGAAATCGCGCGTGGCCAAAGACATTATCGAGAACTGGACAGAAAAGAAAAAAAAGTTTCGTATGATGAATCGCGTCCGTTTCGAGCATCCAGATTTCCCTGTTGCAATGGATCTCAGTATTATCAAATCGAACCAGACGACCACAAATCGACAAAAGAGGAAAGTCGACATGATTAATTATACGATTCAAGACGCCAAGGTGTTTGAAGACGTGCCGAAATACGAAATCGAGATGGAAATCCTGAATTCCCGTGTTGGAAAAACGACAGAATATACCACAGTAGACCGATTGACAGAGTCTTTGCGCAAAATAATCCGGATCGTGATGTCGGCGATTCAGGGAACTCCATATCCAATTATGCAAACAGAGCGAGAAGATGTCCTACAGGAATATTTGGAATTGGTGCATGGCGAACGATATGAGAAACGCGGTGTAAGAAACAGCGATTTCATCGGTCCATCTTCCTCCACGTTGCAAATGCTGAATATTCTGAATTTGGGCGCTGTAAGAACCAAAGTACCGAATATTCGAAGAAATTATATGGTGACAGAAAAGGCGGACGGGGAACGCAAAATGCTGTTTATCAATCGACATGGGAAACTATATTTACTGGATTTCAACATGAATGTGCAGTTCACTGGCAAAGTAACCGAGAACAAACAATTATTCGGCACATTATTAGATGGAGAACATGTGAAATATGCGAAAAACGGTCAATTTATCAATTTATATAAGGCGTTTGATCTCTATTTTGTAAATGGCCGAAATTTCATGAAAAACCCATTTTATCTCTATTCAGACAAAGAAAAAGATGAGAAAAAGGAAAAAAATAGCCGGCTCTCCATTTTGAGCGAATTTACAAAAGTGTTGAAAATGAAACCTATAACCGATTCCAAGAAACCCGATATTTGTCCCTTCCGCGTAGAATCAAAAAACTTTTACACGGAACGCAGCATCTTTGAAGCATGCGGCAAAGTTCTCAACCAAATCAAAGACGGCGTCTACGAATACGGCACAGACGGTCTCATATTCACACCAACCGATCTCCCTGTTGGAAGTATCGAAGCAGGTCTCGAAGGACCTCTCCGCAAATATACATGGGAAGCCTCGTTCAAATGGAAACCAGTTGAATACAACACGGTCGATTTCCTGGTCGGAATTGAAAAAGACAAATACGGCAAAGATCTGATCCAGCACGTCTTTAAAGAGGGCACAAATTTGCAGTCGACAAATACCCTGTTGGAATACAAGACGCTGAAACTGATGTGCGGGTTCGATCCGAAAAAACATTTGCTAGAAAACGCATTCAATGAAATCCTACATGAACGTCTTCCCAACCCGACTGATATAGACAATGAATCAACGTATGAACCACGCCTGTTTGAACCGACCGAGCCGTATGACCCGAATGCATGGAAAACCAATGTTTTCGTGAAAACGGCGGATCGGGTTCTCGTCACACAACCTGTTGTGGATGATTCGAATCACGAAGAGACACCCGAATATTTCGAAGAAAACATGATTGTGGAGTTCAGGTATGACAAGACCGCCGAACCCGGTTGGAACTGGATCCCGATTCGCGTCAGATATGATAAAACACAGAGACTTCTTGCGGGTCTCCCTGAATACGGTAATGCCTACCATGTCGCCAATTCGAATTGGCACTCGATCCACAACGAAATCACCGAGGAAATGATTACGACAGGTCGCGGTATACCAGAAGACGAGACGGTCGACGAGGTCTATTATGGCGGACAAATCACAGATAGTCGCACAGTCGCTATGCGCAATTTCCACAATTTGTATGTGAAAAAGAAGCTTATATTGGGCGCAGCGAATGCAATGAGCGATCAGAGAACACTCATCGATTACGCTGTTGGAAAAGCCGGCGATTTGCCGAAATGGGTGCAAGCGAAACTCGATTTCGTCATGGGCGTGGATCTTGCTGCGAATAACATCACGGATCAAGTCAACGGTGCGTGTGTGAGATATTTGGAGGAATGCAGACGCCGCACAAAAGTGCCTTATTGTATTTTCCTACAGGGAAATTCTGGGTTGAATTTGCGGAATGGAGACGCATTTGCGGGGGATCGGTCGTCGAAAGAACGGATGGTTGCGGCGGCACTGTTTGGCAGTGGTCCGAAAGACGAGTTGTTGTTAGGGAAGGGCGTGTACAATAGATATGGAATTGCGCACAATGGATTCGGCGTGAGTTCGTGCCAATTTGCTTTGCATTATTTCTTTGAGAACCCGACGATATTGCACCAATTCATGCGGAACCTGTCGGAAAATACGCGGTTGCAGGGATATTTCGTATGCACGGGATATGACGGGAATGCAGTGTTTGATTTATTGCGGAAAAAGAAGGCGGATGAGGGGGTTGCGTTTGTTGTTGGGGGCGGTAAAAAGATTTGCGAGATTGTCAAAAAGTATGATTACGATGGGTTCTCGGATGACGAAACATCGATTGGATATATGATACATGTATTTCAAGAGACGATTCAAAAAACGTCGCGTGAATATTTAGTGAATTTCCGGTATTTCGTGCGTATTATGGAGAATTACGGATTCGAATTGATTTCAGATGCGGATGCGAGACTTATGGGATTACCGCATGCATCGGGATTATTCGGAGAACTCTTTCAAATGATGGAGGAAGAATTGGCGATGGATCACACCCGGAATCAACCGTACAAATCGGCGCCAAATATGTCATCGGCGGAAAAACAGATTTCGTTTTTGAATCGGTATTCCGTCTTTAGAAAAACGACGACCGTTTCCAAATCGTCGATGGAAAATTATGCGAAAATGGCGAAAGAATTATCGGAGAAAAATGGTGATTTGTTTAGTGAAGCTGATTTAGAATCGGAGTTTGTACGTATAGAAAACGAACGAGATCTGGACTTTGATCGATCCTCTGTTCGCAAATTGAAAGCGCGTATTGTATTAAGATCCGGAAAACAAAATCAAGAAGATGAGAAAACAATAGAAAATGAGAGTTTATTGCGACAAGAACCAGAAGAAGAACTAACCAAAGAGGAGAAAAAACCAAAGGTCGTTTTCAAAGGTCAGAAAAAAGTTATTTTCAAAGAAAAAAAATGAAAATATAGAACCTAAAAGGGAGATAATATAATAAGTTTCATAAATAAATTTAAATTCATATAATATATGAATTTAATATTCATTCTAGTTGCATCTGTTCTATTTTTTGTTCTCAGTCCAGGTATTTTATTGCGTCTACCACAAAATGGATCCAAATATGTTGTTGCCCTTGTTCATTCTATCGTGTTTGGATTGATTATTTTAGGAATATCGTATTTGTTGGATATAAGAATCGAAGGAATGACGAGTAGCCCAAAATCTCCCGAGTCAATACCGGATATGTTATTTAAATATTTTAACCCAAGAACTCCAGGAATCCCAAAACCTCCAGGAATGCCAAAACCTCCAGCAATGCCAAAACCTCCAGCAATGCCAAAACCTCCAGCAGTGACAAAACCTCCAGCAGTGACAAAACCTCCAGCAATGCCAAAACCTCCAGCAGTGACAAAACCTCCAGCAATGCCAAAACCTCCAGCAGTGACAAAACCTCCAGCAATGACAAAACCTCCAGCAATGCCAAAACCTCCAGCAGTGACAAAACCTCCAGCAATGCCAAAACCTCCAGCAGTGACAAAACCTCCAGCAATGCCAGGAAAAAGATTTCCAAATTGGTTTGACAGCCTGATGGGAAATCGCTAGATTGACCAACTATTACACATCATAATACGGATTATCGTGGATTTTCATTCCACAATATTCTTGAGGTTTCTCTTTATAATCTACCGGGTCATGTATGCCCGCTTCTTTCGCCTGTTCCAGTAAGAATTTGAAATTTTCCCAAAACTCTTGTTTGTGACCAATCGATTTTGTTGCAACATGGCTCAATTCATGAATCGCTACAAACAATAATGTATGCGGATCAATTAAATTCGTATTGTCATTTTTATTCACGTTCAAACAAAATGCAATTTTTTCACCCTTGTTCTCACTATACGCGGTGTGTTCACTTGTCGGCAAAGTTTCCATAATTTGTTTTGGATTAAACCCTTTTTTTAAACGTTGTGCACGTTCATCATCCGGGTATTTTTCATAGACGTAATGTACCAACTTTTTACATTTCTCCGTAGTATTTGCAAGTAAATCTGCTGCCGTATCCAGTTGATCGCGATGTCTGACGCAATATTTATCACCATTCACATCAGAAATAATACATTTTAAATGGTAAGCATCCATGTTCTCTAAATAAATCATGACAGAAACGCCTACAATTCCAATAATGATGATATAAATAAAAATGTCTGTAAAATTCATTTTATATATTATTCATATTTTTATAAATAATAAATAATAAATAATAAATAATAAATCATATTATAATTTTGCGAAAACAGAAGACACCGATTCCACTGTAGGAGGATGAGAACTAATGAGGCCAATGCATAAATTAGCAGCAACCAAATATTCGCGAATCACTTTTGCTATGTCTCCTACAGTGATTCCCTTGTAATTCCGTTCAAATATTTCGGAATATGGTACAAACTCATCTTCCGGATAAAGCATCGTCTTCTTGCCATTATATTCTGCAGTATGCTCGATTTTCTGGCGTTTCATAAGACGAGCGCCTTCAATATATCCTTTGGCGATGCGGAGCTCTTCTTCCGTTACACCCTTCTCACGCAATCCCTGTAGGAGTTTTACAAGAAGAAATAGAAGTCCCGGTTTTGCGCCATTTTTAAATAATTTTGTATGATCCACTGTTGCGGATATAGTGAACTCGCCTCCTACATGGCAATAATCGGTGTCTGCACTGGACGTGTATGTGAGCCCATTATGTTCTCGTAATAATATGAAGAGCCGGCCGCTCATTGATCCGCCTATAATTTGCGAAAGTACATCGAGTGCAAATCTGTCTTTACGTTTTACAACATCATCCGAGTGAGAACATGAACGAAACCCGATTATAATACGTGTAGAATCCATTCCCGATTTTTTCAGAATATCGTAGGCGATTGAGGTTTTTGGGGTCAGTGATGCATGTGCGAGTAGTTGTATCAGTGGTTTCGGCTTGGTGATCATACATGATGATTTGGGTTGTCTCGTCACATATTTGGAACTCGCAACCATTTTTTTGATTTTAGACAAAGAGAACCGGGATACTATACTGATTGTCATATTTTCAGGACGATAGTGTGTGTGATAGTATTTCAGAATGTCTTCATACGTAAGTATGGTCTGATTCTTTTTATAAGGTGTTCGCGCATGATAAGAAATATCGTCGACGGGACGCTCATATTCTGTTCCTGAATACAACATGCGATCCAATGAATGATTCAAAATAGAATCGGGATCTTCCGCATTCCGAATCATTTCTTCCATCAACACGGGCGTTTCGAGAACATACTCTTTTTTCTTGAAAACTGAATCGAGCATTATATCAGCCAAAGTATGAATGCATGGTTCTAAATACTTGTCATTGCATTTCACTGTAAAACAGGTGTGGTCTTTTTCGGTATACGCATTAAATGCCGCACCGATTTTGTCGTATTCAATGAATATGGATTTCGGCGTTTTGTATTTATGGGTTCCTTTGAAACACATATGCTCAATAAAATGACTGGCGCCATATTGATTGGCACTGGTTTCATCGATCGACCCCACACGGACAAATGCATGGATGGCTGCAATTGGCAACTCCGTGTAGGAGGTTTCATAGACAAGTGTGCATCCACTTGGAAATGTATATTTGTGCATATTTATACTAGAAAAATATATTGGTTTACAGTTTTATATCATATTGAAATATGAATGAGATCACATTTCAATTATTAGTTCAGAGTTACATTCCAATTTCAAGAGGAATACGGCCTAAATCAGGTTCAATCGTGGATTGCATCCAAGGTCCCACATTTTGCTTGGTTATAATCGGATCCGATCTCAGTTGGTAATTCGGATTGCGAAGAGTTTGCCCGATAGTGTCGAGGCCAATATTGAATCCAGCCTGTAGGAGATCAGGTGCGGCAATATTTCCACCACTGACAGGGTTCAATGACGCCCATTGCGAATTCTGGTCATTAGGAAGAAGCCCGGTAGTATCTTCGGATTCGGAAGCGTTTGTATATGATTCTGTAATATTACTCATACCCATATCCATATCACCGCCAGTAATCGTCTCAGAGTTGTCTACATTTGCAGGAGAGGATTCGCTTGTATTTCCTAGAGCAGTAGCTGGGGTTAAATTAATGGACGAAACCTTAGATGTCATTGCATCGTATTTGCTCTTTTTTGATCCAGAATACATGGAGAGGCCAATAACTAAAACCAGAAAAACTACTAAAATAAGAACTTTATCCGATGTGAAAAACTTGGTGAATCCGCTCAAAAACTCTTTAAACATCGTTTATATAAACGGTGGACAAAATATTACACATTTTTACAATATATTTCCTAAAAATACCTAAATAAGAATGGCTTTTTGTTTCAACTATTTTTGGGTCTACTTTTTTTATACAAATGAAGATTTGAATCCAGCACCTTTGTCTCCTCTATTCAAATATGTAATTGGTAATTTATCGAAGAATTAAAATGTATTGAGAAGCGCTATTTTAATTCTCAAGGGTTTAAAATATCTTCTTCGTCGGTTTCGTAATCACTGTCATCATCACTATCAATAATATCGTCCAACATGTATGTATTTTTGATACGTTTTGCTTCTAAAAACGCCGTAAGTGCTAAATCCCTTGCTATTTTTGCTTTTCGTCTGGCCTCTATGTACATTTCATAATAAACCTCTTTCCTTTGTTTTAAAGTGATGGTGTCTTCCGCTGAAAGTTTGTCTAAATCAAAATCAATTTCACATAAATCTTCTTCTTTTTTTTGGAATGATTCAGATAGAGGTTCTGGTTCTGGTTCTGGTTCTGGTTCTGGTTCTGGTTCTATTACAGGATCATCGTTATGAGGAGGATCACGATCCAGATCATCTTCTGATGAAGGTATGATAGAAGATTCAATAACCGGTGGAGGCGAAGATTCAATCATCGTGTTGGATAATGTTTCGTTTTTACTAAAACCGTCCGAAAGAATCGGATTTGAATTTTTATTTCGCTTTCCAAACAGGCATTTTTCAAACAGGTTGATTTGATTCATTACCATCATTTGTTTTACTTCAAACTCGATTTGAAACTGTGTGGTACTGCACCGGATTCCTTGTATTTCTAAAATAACCATCATTTCCATTTTTTCGGTAATTTGGTCCATGGAAACTTCATTCTCGTTTTCATCGTAAATTTTAAAAGGCGACGTGTTGGATTCTGTTTTGGGAAAATTCGCTCGAAGTAAATAACATTTGCCAGATTTGTACATTTTGAGAGGCGTCGTAAACAACGATTCAATATCGGTCATTTCAAGATCAGTTTCAAAACATTTTTCGCGATTTTCGTAAATTTTGTTTTGCGCAAATTCTTCTAAAGTTTCTGTCCATCGTAAAAAATCGTCATTTTCTTGTGAAAAAATAAAATCAGAATGAGAGATTTTTTTGGGTTTTGTTGCCAAAGGTGCAGAGGGGGTGGGTTGACCTTGGCCTTTCATGCTACATTTAGGCGGATGAATGTATACCGGCATTCCATTCATTGAAAATTTCATGAAAAAAACACCAGCTGATATTGCAATTGGTTTTGAAACCGTAATCGATTGAAATGGAAATTTAGCATTTGTCTCGTGTATGTGTTCCATGATTATAGCATATTCCAACAGAACAATCTTTTTATATTAGCGCATTCGTCAATTTGCGCGAGTTGTTCTCTCCGTCCAACATATGAAATGAAAGGTGTTTTGAAAGATACGTGTATCCAATTTTTTAAAAACGAAGAGTTTAGAGAAATGATGAAACCCCTGTTGGAAATCGTTTATAATGAAATTTATCTTTATATATGGATCATCGCTATTTATAATATTTTTTTATTTATGGGAGTTCTCGGTCTTTTCATTGTGATTTTCAGAATTCAATCATCGATGGATCGAAATTTGGAGGATTAATATATTTGTTTAGTATATATATGGCAAAGTCAAACAAGCGTCGTAGTATGAAAAAAGGCGGTTCTTCTTATGCATATGCAAACGCTGTGTATGGAGTTCCTCAAGTCGCTGCTTCGGACAATAATAATACGATTACCATGAACCAAGTTCGCGGAGGTGCGTTATTGCCTCTGGCTCCTTCCGCAATCTCTGGTGGCGGAAAAGGCAAAAGAGGAGGACGCATTGGTTTGGAAGAAGTTCTCGTTCCTGCTGGCTTATTGGTCGCTAATCAATGGATGAGTAAAGGAAAACTGGCTTCATTCAAGAATAAATCCTCTAAGAACAGGAGACAAACTTATCGCCGAAGAAGATAAACGATGATTTATGGATGACTAGTTCTAATTTTCATATAACGAATTTCATTATATGAACCAAATGACCAAATGAGATGGATGTGTTCGAAAAATTAACGTCTGCGTTTCATTTTCATGGTTTTATTATTGAGTTTGACTGCGCCAAATTCTCCCTCTTTGTAACCCCATCCAGCTTTTTCCAATCTTTTTTGTTTTTTGGCGAGTGTAGATCTCCTGCGACTCACAATCTTCTTGCCACTTTTGTTATATTTGAGATCCTTCTTGGTAAGACCGCCAGATGTATGTAAAGCGGTTCCATGCATGACTTGTGCGCGACTCCCTGTTGCAATCATCGTATACTCTATTCCTATAAAATATTTGAAAGTGTCAAATAAATTACCTAAACCTTCAGTTATGTTTTCGGATCTTTCGCGTTTTTCGAGGAGGAATTTTCACATATCCGAATTGACCTTCTTTCGCACCGTACCCGTATTTTTCCAAACGCATTTCATCTTTGGCGGTCTTGTGTTTTATCGCACTCACTATGCGGCCAGTTTTCTTATTCATATAAAGATCGCCGATGATGAGCCCGCCGGCTGTCTTATACGCGGTCCCGTTCATGACTTGTTCTCGAGAACCGAACAATTCCTTGTATTTTTTATTGCGGATGTAATAAAACCCGTCGGCCTGTCTTTGCGGTCGTTTCATATATCAATTCCGCATATATTAATTATTTAGGATGGTCCAAACATAAAACGACGACGTATTTCGCTTGCAATATCGTGTTGGACCCCGTTTAATTCCACCAAAATCTTTCCTGTCGTGATTTTTATAATAAGGTCATCGACTAAAACTGGATGATCTGCATAACGAGGATTTTGCATTCGTCCATTACGTATTATTCCACTGTAGATACTACCATTCATATATTCTGTTGTTTGTTCAAGTAGATTGAGTGAGTAATATACATATAATATGGAAATGCAAATATCTCTGTTTGACATGTGTGGGAATTTTATTTTCAAAATAGAAGTGAACCGTAATAACATGCTAAATTCTTCGGGATCACAACAAAAATTGATTTCATTTATTTTTCGTTGAGACATTCCAATATCTCGTAAATGATGTGTGTATCTGTATTTGAAATAATCGATAGTACTTTGTAAATCGATCGATAAGATTGCTTCTATATTGGTACGTCTTTCTTCTAATTCTTGTTTTTGTTCTCTTTCTTCTCGTTGTAATTGTTCTAATACTCGCGTTCGTCTGGAATTGAAAATCGTTTGCCTATTTTGCCGAAGCGATGAATATATAGATTGTGTTTGTCTGCCTTTTCTTTTTATTTCACTCGATAATCTTCTCGACAATCTTCTCGACAATCTTCTCGATAAACTCTTTGGCATACTATAATATAATAAAATAGTATTTTATTTACCCGTCTAAAATGTCCCATTTTATTTGCCTATCTTCAATAAGGTTTAGGCATATTTGCACAGGAAGAATATCTAACAGATCCAACCGAATAACTGCTAGGAGCACTATTCCGGATCGTCTGCGAATATTGCAACTTACATGTAATGGTCGAATTATTTGACGACGATCCGATATTTTTGGTTTTAGGCGACTGCACATAATACGTATTCTGTTCTGGCGATGATGATGTATAGTATGTTCGCATGAAAAAAAAGGGGGTATAGGGAGATCGCGGCATTATACCCTGTAGGAAGAAATAAAAAATGGTTATTATATAAATGAGTATACTGACTATACCAGAACAAGTAATTCTGAAACTTATACGTAGCGCGATTGAATCAAATGATGTGGAAGGATTGAAGCGTTTATTTGAGCAAAGAAAAGATAGTATTATACCAATATTAGAAAAAAGTGACTCACAAGTTTTGCCAAATGGGAAAATAGCTAGGTTAAACTATTCAATCGGGTTTAGATTTATTTCCGATGCAATACATGCGCAAAAATTAGAAATTGCAGATTTTTTATTAACTAATATTCCACCGGAGATTGGAGTTAATTACAAATATAACGGAGAAGAAACATTATTAACTTATTATTGTAGTATGTGTGCCACTGCACACCTGAATGGCGATGCAGAACATTCTCATTATTTATCTGTTGTAAAAATATTATTAAAAAATGGAGCAAATGCGAATGATGAAGATAATAATGGAAACACATCTCTTATGATTGCATTTTACAATTATGATCTTGAATTATTTGAGCTCATATTGAAACATGGGCACAATGTAGATACAAGCAAAATTCCAGTAACAACAAATCCCAATAATGAATTATATGATGTCCTTAATAAATATAATTGTAGAAATTGCCATAGTAAAACCAATCACAAAAAATGCGGAAATTGTAGAATTGCCAGGTATTGTTCAAAAGAATGTCAGAAAACAGATTGGAGACGAACGCATAAACGAGAGTGTAGAGGGCTATGTGCATCCGTGGATAGAGCATCCGTGGATAGAGCATTGCTTGAAAGTTTTGATGGATTTGATCTTGATATATTTCAAAAAGAGGAAGCAGAAAAAGAAGCAAAATCAAGAGGCGGTAAAATCATGGGCAGTAAAAACATGAAAACAAAACTAACCAAAAAAAGGCAACGAAAAACACAAAAACAAAGAAATCAAAAACGGCAAAAACAATAAAATAAAAATCAAAATCAAAATCACGGCCAGTATTCAAATAAATTCGTCTTTTTTCGCGCATATTCAATATCTACACTTACAGAATGAGCATCCTTATATTTTGCCGGGTCTCGAAGAATACCCTGTAGGAAATCAATATCTTTTGTCACATCGCCACTCAATCTCAAAACCATATTCGGGAACATTTCGTCCGCTTTTTCTGCGCCCCAATAAATCGGTCGGGTTTCATACAGGAAACAATTGGTCAATTTCTCACTGATATACCACGGAATATCAAAGTTCTCGATGCATATATGAAATTGGTAATTGCGATACGGTTCCGCACTGCCTTGTTCAAATATACCTTTGATGCGCGGATCGTTCAAATTGCCATAATAGATGGCGCATCGTCCGTATATATCGATCGGCATATCTGTACGCAATATCTGTTGGAGAAGTTTGTGGCGGTATTTATGCCCAGGTGCCGAATTTTTTTGACTCACTATGATCGACATGATTTTCGGTTTTTCCAACAGGGGATATTTCACCAAGGATGACTCTCGATAAGTCTCTGGTTCTTTACGGTTCATCGTCTCTGGAAAGTTCATCCAAAGAAACCCGTAATATTGCACAAACGGCGCACCAAACCTCGTAACTGTCGCCGCATCCCCGATCAAATATTTGCCAATATACCGTTTCGCATACGCGACAAACTCCGGCGTCAATTGCAGAAACGGCGACGGTTCATGCGCCAGCCCTAAAACATTCCCTGTTGGAAAATTCGCGGGTAATACCGGCATGGCCGTGTTCAAAATAACGACGTGTGTATAATCGTCCCCTGTAGTAATGGTAATATGTCGCGGAATAATACCGGCGTACATGGATTCATACATTTGTTTGCATTTGTATGAATCGCAGAAACTCGAGAAAAATCGGATTTTGATATGGCTCATTCATATATTATAGGTTCTCGATTTATATTTATTTTCATGTTATGTAAATCTATGCAAATACACTAAGAGGCTGTTTATGAATACGGGTTGATACAGTGTATCCATTCGATTGTGCATATGGAACCACGAGATTATCATTGTATTTGCCAGAATCGACTTGTTTACGAGTATATTCTACACCACCCCAGTTCGAATCCATAGGATTATCGCTTAGCTCGGAAAAAGAAGTCGACTCATGTATTTTATCTATATCCGTGTACATTCCAACATACTGGCTCGTCGGATCGAACCCGTAATACATGTTTGTATTATATACATCATCATCTCGGTTTGCGTCTTGTACTTCTCCTTCGCGAGGCAACACCGGTAAATGATCTATCGTAGCTATTTCACTAAAGTTTGGAGATTCAATTTCGGGTATTGAAATTTCGGTAGATTCCGAATCTTCATTATTATTTTGCATGGATTCTGCGTAAGCATATGCATAAGCATATGGTGCACGATTCATTGTATAGAAATAGCCCCCTGCTAAAAATGTCATGAATAAAAATAAAAAAAAGAACAATTTCACTATTTTTGTAGTCATATTATATATAATGTCAAAAGATAAAAAGATTAACACTGTAGGAAAAGTGCATGCAGTATGGTGCAATGCGTGTAAACAATTGAACCCGAATTGGCAGAAAATGAAAGAAATGGTCGGCGGAAAAGTAAATGTAGTCGAATTTGAAACGGATGCGGATAAACAACGTCTAGAACAATTCCAACAGGAAAATGGCGTTAAAATCAACGTCGATGGATTTCCGACCATGTTCAAAATGAAGGGCGGTGAAATTAGTTATTATAATGGTGGACGTTCTCCGGAAGAATTGAAAACATGGGCTTTAGGAGAAGAAACAAAAACACAAGGAGGAAAACGATCTAGAAAAAATCGAAAAACCAATAGAAAACGTCAACGAAAAACCGCCAGGAAATAAACCATTGATAATTCCTCCTCCAAAAGGTCCTTCCGTAGATAAGGATATAGAAAATTCATATAGAATGATGCATCCATATGAATCCAAACAATCATGAGAACCATGCGCCAATCTATGGAAATAATGGTGGCTTCATGGACCTCATGAAAACCCAACTCATGACATTCACAATGATGAAATCGATGAATAATCAAAACAACAATAATAATTCGTCGGACAGCGGATTTGCTCACATTTTCTACATATTTCTAACCACTGCGTTCATCGAATTTTTATTAAAGACCGTATTTCCAACAGGATTCATCATGGCAAAAGAATACTACAAAAACAATGTGAAACACTCGCATCTGTTAAAAGATCTGCACCTCTCCGACAATGCAGACAAAAAAACGTCGTCCATCACCATTCACGTGAATGTGTCCGATCTCGAGAACCGATATGGCCAAGCCCTGTTGGACTACATCACGAATAATAACAACACGAAACATATTCGGTACAAAAAACAGAATTTCATACTGAATCAAACGGACGTCATCGAAATTTGCGAGAACATATTCATCTGTTTGAAAGAAAACGAGGAATTGGACGGACCAGTCACCACCACCACGACAAACTCAACTGCAAATACTGGCGGCGCACAGATCCTGCAAACCATCGAACTCTTTTCCTACACGAAAACCACGCATGAATTACGGCAATTTCTCAACAAAATATCGTATGATTATGACATCAAACAGAAGAACAAGCTGGGCGACGACACGTATTATTTCAATCAGCATCCGATGAATGCACCGCGCATGACGAATGGTGAGAAAGATTACAGTAAATTGCCGAATACGTGCACTTTCACAATGAAGAAATTCCAGACCAATCGCAGGTTCTCGAATTTGTTCGGCCCGGAGATTGACACTGTTAGAAAACGCGTGAATTTTTTCATCAAGAACAAGAAATGGTATGATGCAAAAGGAATCCCGTATACATTGGGCTTACTGCTGTCGGGGCAAGCGGGTGCGGGCAAGACGTCGACGATCAAATGTCTGGGGAATGAAACGGGACGACATATTATCAATATCAATCTGAACAATGACATTACGAAAACGCAAATGGAGAACTTGTTTTATAATGAGGTGATTTCGGTGATTAATAATTCGACGGGTCAAACCGAGAAGTATTCGATTCCGTTGGATCAGCGGATCTATGTTCTCGAAGACATTGACTGCCAAAGCGATCTGGTCATGGATCGCGACTACAGAAATAAAGGCGATCTGGTCATGGATCGCGACTACAGAAATAAAGGCGATCTGGTCATGGATCGCGACTACAGAAATAAAGGCGATCTGGTCATGGATCGCGACTACAGAAACACTTCAAATCCATCACACGCATCCAATCCATCGCCAGCATCCCATCAAGCAAACCCTGTTGGAAAAAAAGAATGTGGGTTGCCGCCATATCAATCCAACAGTGAATTGTTTCCAGGCGCGGAAAAGATTGATTTGTCCTTTTTACTCAATTTACTCGACGGGGTTCTCGAAATACCCGGGAGAATCGTGATCATGACAAGTAATTACATAAAAATGCTGGACAAGGCGCTCATACGACCTGGCAGAATCGACGTCATTGCCGATTTCAAGAAATGTACAAATCAGACCCTGTTGGAGATGATGGAGTTTTTCTATGAAAAGAAATTGGACAAGGAATTCGTAGAACAAATTTTTAGGTTGGAAGAATATATTATTTCGCCAGCGGAAATGAGCAAACTCATGTTTGAGAACATGGAAGATTTGGAGAAAGTGATTGATTTCTTGGAAACGAAATCAAGAATGTATCAAGTGGAAGAAAATGAAAAAATAGAAAATGAAAAAATAGAAAATGAAAAAATAGAAAATGAAAAAATGGAGAAAATAGAAAATGAAAAAATGGAGAAAATAGAAAATGAAAAAATGGAGAAAATAGAAAATGAAAAAATGGAGAAAAACAATGATTTTGAACAAAATGTATATTTAGAATTCAATCCAGCAAATATCATAACAACATATGAGCCAACTTTTGCGTCATTTCAAGACCAATCAATTTCAAACATTGGGTTCAGCAAATTTGTATAATAATACAATCAAAAATTATAAAATTGATATTTTTCTGTTGGAAAATTATCTAGACACAATCCCCGTTTCTTAGTAAAAACGAAAATACGATACGCTACGCAATGAATTCACTTACAGAAAAACCCAAGAAAAAAATCGGCAAGAGTTTCCGTCTCTTTGATTTCCAGACCTACGACGACAATGCCGAGAAAAGATCGGACTCGCGATTCATGATTCAGATGTTCGGCATTAACGAACTCGGCGAAACATGCAGTATTCTCCTCCAAGATTTCCAGCCCTTCTTCTACGTGAAAGTCGGCGACGACTGGACCGACTACCATGCAAACACCCTCCTCTCCCATTTCAAACAGATGTCTGCGATCGGTGACTCGATGGTCAGTGCCAAGTTGGTCGAGCAGCACAAACTCTACGGATTCAGCGCAGGCCGCAAACACAAATTCGTCCTCGTCACATTCAAAAACATGGCGGCAATGAACCGGACCAAGAATCTCTGGTATTTCAAGAATCAGCGCACCGGAAAGAGACAGCTCGGACAATACTCGATCAACGGATACAGAACTCAACTGTATGAAAGCGGCATTCCGCCCCTGTTGCGTTATTTCCACATTCACAACATCAGTCCTTCTGGATGGATTCATCTCAACTTGCTCAAGAGCAGAACGGTCGCAGACGAAGACAAGACCACTACATGCACGTATGAATACGTCTGCACACAAAAGGCGATCACCTCAGATCTCGACAAAGAAGTCGCCGTCCCTCTCAAAATATGCAGTTTCGATATAGAGGCCAGTTCATCTCACGGCGATTTCCCCGAACCCATCAAATCGTATCGCAAACTCGCCATCAGTATTGTCGACACCATGATTCGACAAATTTCCGTGGAAAAACTCACGAAAGAAAGAGCCGGCACAATGATGCGAAAAATGGTGTCGGCCGCATTCGGATTCGGTACTTTCGACGGAATCGATCTCGTGTACCCGATCACGCCTCCGGCAAAACCCGAATTGATTTCCCTGTTGGAAATACTCGTCACAGAAGAAATGGAAAACATCCAAGTGTGCGACGGGGCGGATGTGAAAGCGGCGTCGATTGCCGACATGTTTCTGCAAAAAAACACAGAGACGAGCGATGATGTCGCAACAATGACAGATGATGTAGCAATCGACACAGCAGATGTAATTGAAGTAGAGGATGCAGATGTGGATGCAGATGCAGAGGTGGATCTAGATGCACCTGCACATGCAGAGTCAAAAGAATCACAAAACCTCAAACAAAAGACAACAACAAAAACCCCTGTTGGAAAATCAACGAAAAAAGACGCGAAAAAAGACAAAAAAACTATCATCGATTTCTTATTATCGGACGCGGAAACAAACGACCGACAACATAAAATCGAAATGTTGACACAAACCATGGGCAAAATCTTTCCGAAATTAGAAGGCGACAAGACCACCTTCATCGGATCGACTTTCCTGCGTTATGGCGAAAAAGTCCCCTACCGAAATCATTGTCTGGTTCTCGGCTCATGCGATCCGATCGACGGAATCGATATTGATTGTGTCGATGATGAAGCTGAACTTCTTGTGGCATGGAAGAACCTTATCCAACAGGAAAATCCGGATGTGATTATTGGGTACAATATCTTCGGCTTTGATTACGAGTTCCTCTTTCGCAGATCGCAGGAAACGGGATGCGAAGAGGAATTCAGCGAATTGTCGCGCAAAATCGGGGAAACCTGTTTGAAAACCCGCGTCGACAAAGAATCGGGCACTGTAGAAAATGATTTGGAAAACACGAAAGTCGCATTGGCAAGCGGTGAGTACGATTTGCGGTACTATCCCATGATGGGTCGGCTGCAGATAGATATGTATACGTATTTCCGCCGCGATTACAACTTGTCGTCGTATAAATTGGACGATGTGGCCGCCGAATTCATCAGCGACGACATTGTGTATATAAAAGATGATGATCATGACGATCACGAAGAAAAAGAAGCCACATGCATATATAGTCAGAACTTGGCGGGCCTGAATACCGGCGATTTCATACACGTGATTATCAACGGGTTCTCGAGCGATTATTATGCCGACGGCCGTAAATTCCCCGTGTTGGAAATCCGCAGAAATGTTGTGCATGAAGGCAAATCGTACAATGTGATTGTGATTCCGGGCAAACACGCCGACCGAGAAACCGGACTAGGAAAAGACGAATACAAGAAGAAACTCAAATGGTGTATGGCGAAAGACGATGTTACACCGCAAGACATTTTCCGATTGTCGAAAGGCACTGCTGCAGACCGTGCAATCGTCGCCAAATACTGTATTCAGGATTGCAATCTGGTACACCATCTCATGAACAAGATCGACGTCATTACAGGATACAACGAAATGTCGCGTATTTGTTCGGTGCCGATCTCCTTCCTCATA
>Ga0214921_10001436_pt1 | contig 40721 bp, 41 predicted proteins | sample LL1505_MetaG_FD_177992 | JGI IMG/M metagenome (GOLD analysis project Ga0214921, IMG submission 177992) | Freshwater microbial communities from Lake Lanier, Atlanta, Georgia, United States - LL-1505 | ecosystem: Environmental > Aquatic > Freshwater > Lake | place: USA: Georgia | collected...
CGGGAAGCTGCTGTCGCGGTTCATCCCGTCCCGCTCCAGGATGATCCAATCCGGCCTGATATAGCCAAAATCGGTCACCGTCACGGCAACGCCAGCGGCATGCGCGGCGGTGATGGCCAAGGCGTGATGGTCGCGCTGCTCGCCCAGCAGAACCATGTCGGTGATGGCATGCCGCGCCAGGACATCGGCGATAAAACCCGGCCAGGCAGCGATCCGGCCGGTAAAATCCATCGCCGGTTCGGGCCAGAACAGGGTATCGCCAAGGCAGAAATTAATCCGATGCACCGCATGGCCGCGCGCCCGCAGGAGCACCCCGAGGCGGTAGAAAAACGGCGAAATGGGGCCTTGCAGAAACAAAAATCGCCTTCGTTGGAAGGCTTCGGTCATGCTTTGCGACTTCACATAGGGTCCGAAGGCGTGGGAGTTCATCGCCACCCCCCGGCAGGTGCAAACAGGCTGGCCTTGCCATCTTCGGCAGTGACAAGTCGCACACCCTGGTCGAGCGATTTGTGCGACACAAGAAGAAATATGCTGCCGGGGCGCTGGCGTATCCGCTCGATCAGCGCGGCACAGCCCACGCCGGTGGCAAGGCGGGCATAGAGCGATAAAGCCAGGCGGCGGGCATGGGCATGTGCCGGGCCATGGGCCTGGCCCTCGGCTAGGCTGCCGGCCAGCGCGTCCAGCAGCGGCAAGGCGATATGAGGCGGCACCATGGCAATACCGCCAAAGGGCGTGCCGGCCGCAAAGGTGCAGCCATCATCACCAGCCTGCCGCCAGTGCCGGGCATAGGCGAATTCCACCCTGTCGATCCCAGAGGGATATCCCCGCCATGCCGATGACAGGAGACGCGAAATGTCGAGTATCACATGCAAGATGGCTGCTGCCCCCGACGCTCAGAGCACCGCAACGCCGGGCCCACCTTCGAAAGGCATATATTTCTTAAACATATTCATGTCAATGAATATATTGCGTAAACCGTTATTTTGTACCATTGACATGGCCGCTCCCGGGTTCAGTTTGCATCAAACTGAGAGGAGATCCTCATGGCCATCTGGAAGCGCCCGCCCAGCATCGCAGAAATGCATGCCCGAAATACCCAAACGGTAAATGGTTTGTTAGGCATTAAAATCATCGAGGTGGGTGAGGATTTCATCCGTGCCGAGATGGAAGTGGATGAGAGGCATGTGCAGCCCTTCGGCATTCTGCATGGCGGCGTCTCGGTGGTGCTGGCCGAGACGGTGGGCTCTCTGGCCTCAATGCTCTGCTGCGAGGAGGGGTTCAGCGCCGTCGGGCTAGAAATCAATGCCAATCACCTGCTTCCCGTCCCCAAGGGTGACAAGGTCGTGGCGGAGTGTCGGCCGGTGCGGATCGGCCGCAATGTCCATGTCTGGAACATCGAGTTGCGCCGCGGTGACGGCAAACTCTCCTGCGTGTCGCGCCTGACCACCAGCATTATCGAGCATCGCAGCGCAAAAACCTAACGGAAGACCGCCGCCAAGGCTTGGGGCGCGCCGCCATCCGGCATAGATTTAGTGTCGGAAACCCAGCGCCCGGCGGCACAACGCAGGAGCGAGACATGCATCCCTTCACCATCCCGCCGGAAATATCGGCCCGGGTCGCGGCGCGTTGCGGCACGCCCCACCCCTTCGCCACGCTGGTCGGCCCGCGCACCGCCCTGGTCGTGGTGGACATGCAGAATGCCTTCATGGACCCGGCCCTGGGCCATGCCGTCTGTGCCATGGCCCCCGCCATCGTGCCGGTGGTGAACCGCCTGGCCACGGCCACCCGGGCAGCGGGCGGCGGCGTCTTCTGGATCCAGACCGTGCATGACGAGACGGACGACCGGGATTGGGCGGTGATGCAGGCCATGATGACCCCCGCCGCCCGTGCCAGGCGAGTGGCCGCGCTGACGCGCGACTCGGCCGGCTACGCGCTTTGGCCGGGCATGGATGTGCGCCCCGAGGATGAGCGGGTGGAGAAGCACCGCTTCAGCGCCTTCATCCAGGGCAGCGGCCCGCTGGAGGCCCGGTTGCGGGCGCGCGGCTTCGACACGGTGCTGATCACCGGCACCGTCACCTCGGTGTGCTGCGAGAGCACGGCGCGCGACGCGATGATGCGCGATTTCCGCACTGTGATGGTGAGCGATGGCAATGCCGCCACCAGTGATTCCGAACACGAGGCGGCCCTGCTGGGCTTCCACGCGATGTTCGGCGATGTCTTGACGGTAACAGAATGCGAGGCGGGCTTTGCCGCCGGCGCAAAGGAGATGGCGGCGTGAGCAAACCCAAAGTTCTTTTCATCGGCACCGGCGGCACCATGAGTGCGTTGGGCATTGGCGGCCCATTTGACATCATGGATTACGGCGCCAAGGGCCGCTTCATGGAGGCCGATGAGATCATCCGCCACTGGCCGCAGGTGCTGGAAAAGGCCGATGTCGTGCCGATCAAATACCGCAACGTGGCCAGCACCGCGCTGGGGCCTGTCGAGTGGCTGGAAATCCTGGCCCTGTGCCATTCCTCCCTGGCCGCTCACCCGGACGCTGCTGGCATCGTCATCGGCCATGGCACCGCCACGCTGGAGGAGACGGCCTATTTCCTCAGCCTGACCCATAAGATGCCGGTGCCCATCGTGGTGGTGGGCGCACAGCGGCCCTCCTCGGGCCTGGCCACGGATGCACCGATGAACCTGGCCAATGGCATTCGCGTCGCGGCCGACCCCTTCGCCCGCGGCCTGGGCGCGCTGGTGGTGCTCAATGACGAGATCAACGCCGCGCGCGAGGTGACCAAGACCAGCACCTCGCGCATGCAAACCTTTCGCTCGCCCGATTTCGGCGTTCTGGGGCATTGCGATGGCGACAAGATTGCCTGGTATCGCAAGCCGCTGCGCCGGATGGCGCCGGATACCGAATTTGACCTCAGCAACATCACCAGCCTGCCGCGGGTGGATTGCATGCTCTCCTATGCCGGCGGCGATGGCGCGGCGGCGGCGGCCTTTGCGGCAGCCGGTGCGAAGGGCATCGTCATTGGCGGCTTCGCGCCCGGCTTCATGAGCCCTGGCGAGGCCGAGGCGCTGGGTGCAGTCGCCAAGCAGGGCGTGACGGTGGTGGTGGCGTCGCGCGCCGGCTCGGGCCGGGTCTTTGGCACCCAGCGCAAGCGAGAATTGGGCTTTATCGATGCCGATAACCTGACGGTGCAAAAGGCCCGCATCCTGCTGATGCTGGCACTGACCAGAAGCTCCGACCCGGCAGAGATTGCCCGGATGTTTGCCGAGTACTGAGCCCGGTGCAGACTGGCCTCCAAACACGGAGGACCACCATGCAACGCCGCACCATACTCGCCGCCTTGGCCATGCCAGCGGTGGCGAGGGCACAAGGCTTCGACCATAGTATCCGTATCGTGGTGCCCTTCGCCCCGGGCGGCACCAGCGATATCCTGGCCCGCATCCTCGCCCCCTCGCTCTCCCGCCAATTGGGGCAGCAGGTGGTGGTGGAGAACCGCTCGGGCGCCGCGGGCATGCTCGGCGCCGATCTGGTGGCCAAGGGCGCGCCGGATGGCCATACCCTGCTCCTGATCGACACCAGCGCGCTGGTCACCGCCCCCAGCCTCTATGCCCGCCTGCCGTTTGACCCGCTGAATGACCTGGCGGCGGTGAACCTGCTGATTTTCGCCCCCTATATTCTGGCGGTGAACCCGGCGCTGCCGGCGTCCAATGCGGCGGAGCTGGTGGCTTTGGCCCGCGCCCGCCCGGCGGCGGTGAATTTCGCCCATGCCGGCGTCGGCGCCGCCACCCATCTGGGCGGGCTGCTGCTGGCGCAGCATTGGGGGGCGGACCTGACCCTGGTGCCCTATCGCGGCGGCGCCGCCTCGGTGGCCGCCGTGGCGGGGGGCGAGGCGCAGCTGGTGATCAATGGTGCCACCGCCACCGCCCCCTTCGTGCGCGACGGGCGGCTGCGCGGCATCGCGGTCACCGGCCCGCATAGGCTCGGCCAGGGGCTGGAGAACCTGCCCACCTTCGCCGAACTTGGCTGGCCAGGCCCGGATGCCGGCACCTTCCAGGGCGTGCTGGTGGCCGGCCGCACGCCGCCCGCGCTGGTCGCGAGACTGGACGAGGCCTTTCGCACCGCCCTGGCCGAGCCTGACAATGCCCGCCGCATGGGCGATCTCGGCGCAGAGATTCGTAGCATGGGCCCCGCCCCCTTCCGCGCCTGGCTGGCTGCGGAGACCGAGAATTGGGGCCGCGTGGTGCGGGCCAATCATATCAGACTGGATTGACCCATATGCATCGCACCCTGCTCGCCCTGCTGCTGCTGGCCGGCTGCGCCCAGCCCGAGACGCTTGCCGCCGCCGAGACCGGTGGCACAGTCCAGCCGCGCTGGCACGCCGTGCTGGTGGCCGGCGATGCCAGCCTCGAGGTCTGGGACCGCGCGGTGGAGCGCATGGCGCGCGGGCTGCAGGGGGCGGGCCGGCTGGCAAGCCTGCGCCGCTTCTCCGCCCGGCGCGAAAACCTGGCAGCGGGGGCGGAGACGGCGATCCGCAAACCGGTGCTGGCTGCCATAGCCGGGCTCAGGCCGGCCCCGGGCGAGGCCTGTCTCGTCTTCCTCACCATGCATGGTGCGCCGGGCCGGGGCTTGGCCTTCGCGGCCGAGCCGGGCTTTCTCACCCCCACCCAGCTTGATGCCGCGCTCAGCCAGGGCTGCGGCCAGGCGCCGAGCTTTATCATCGCTTCCGGCTGCTTCACCGGCGGCTTCGCGGCGCAGCCCATGGCGCGGCCCAACCGGGTGGTGCTGACGGCAGCCCGGGCGGACCGCTCATCCTTCGGCTGCGCCCCGGAATTCGCGCTGACGGTGTTTGACCGCTGCCTGCTGGACAGCCTTGATGCAGCACCACCCACCGCCGCCGCCTTGGCCAAGGCCAGCGCCGAATGCGTGGCGCAGGAGGAGCAGCGGCAGAGCATGACCCCGCCCTCCGAGCCGCAAACGGCGATTGGCGCAGCGGTGGGCGGGCTGGTCCCCGCGCTCAGTCCACGATGAACAGCGTGGCGCCGCCTGCGGTGCGGGAACGATGCGGCGCGTCGCCAAAATCGGAGACGTGGTAGCTGGTGCCGGCCTTCATCACGAATTCGCGGCCATCCTTGAGTTCAGAGATCATTTCGCCAGCCAGCACCAGCAGAACATGACCGCGGTCGCACCAATGATCGGCCAGATAGCCCGGCGAATATTCCACCATGCGGATCCGGGCATCGCCCATCATCACGCTGCGCCATAGGGCATGGCCAGTTTCGCCCTCATGCCGGGTGGCGGGCACGCCGGCCCAGTCGGTGATGGTGAAGGGGTGTTCGGGGAGTTTCATGCGCCCACCTGTTGCAGCCAATCGGCCAGGTTGTAGAAATTGCTGACGCGGGCGATGCGGCCCGCACGCAGTTCAAAAAACGCACCGGCGGGCAGGGTGTAGCGCTGGCCATGGGCGGGCGGCAGGCCCGCATCGCTGGCCTTGTAGGTGCCATGGACGATGAATTCCGCCGCCCCCCGGTCACCCGCGGCCATCACCACGATGTCGGTCAGCCTCTCGGCATAGCAGCGCTCCATGCGGGCGAGAAAGGCGCGAAAGGCCGCCACACCGATCTCGCGCCCGCCCTGGTTGATGTCATGCACGACATCATTGGCCAGCAGGGCGAGCATGCCGTCCCAATCGCCGCGATTAAAGGCGAGGTAATACGCCTCGATCAGTTCCCTAGCGTCCATCGAACGGTTATGTTGCGCCCCCGTTCACATTGCCAGAGCCTGATGCCCGAAAACCTTTCCTTTCAGGACATGATCCTGACCCTGCATCGCTACTGGTCGGCGCAGGGCTGCCTTATTCTCCAGCCCTACGACATGGAAATGGGCGCGGGCACCTTCCACCCGGCCACCACGCTGCGCGCGCTGGGTTCGGCGCCCTGGAAGGCGGCCTATGTCCAGCCCTCACGCCGGCCCAGCGATGGGCGGTATGGCGAGAACCCGAACCGGTTGCAGCATTATTACCAATACCAGGTCATCATGAAGCCCAGCCCGCGCGACCCGCAGGCGCTGCTGCTGGGCAGCTATCGGGCACTGGGGCTGGACCCAGCGCTGCATGATATACGCTTCGTCGAGGATGACTGGGAAAGCCCGACTTTGGGCGCCTGGGGCCTGGGCTGGGAGGTGTGGTGCGACGGCATGGAGGTGACGCAATTCACCTATTTCCAGCAGGTCGGCGGCATCGCCTGCGAGGTGCCATCCTGCGAATTGACCTACGGTCTCGAACGCTTGGCGATGTATATCCAGGGCGTGGAGAATGTTTATGACCTGCGCTTCAATGATGATGGCGTGAGCTATGGCGATGTGTTTCTCCGCGCCGAGCGGGAATACAGCGCACACAATTTTGAATTCGCCGATATCGCCCTGCTGAAGCGGCAATTCGAAGAGGCAGAGCAGGAATGCGCGGCCTTGGTGGGCAAGGGCCTGGCCCTGCCCGCCTATGATCACTGCATCAAGGCCAGCCACCGTTTCAACCTGCTCGATGCCCGCGGCGCGATCTCGGTGACCGAACGCGCGGCCTATATCGGCCGGGTGCGGACACTCGCAAAAGCCTGCTGCGAATCCTGGCTTACGCCCGCGGCCTAAGGTAGAAAGGGCGTGGAGATTTCTACCATGGGCCAGTTGAACATCAAGGATGCGGCGATCATCGCCAAGCTGCGCCACCTGGCTGAACGGCGCAGAACCAGCGTGACCGAGGTGCTGCGCCAGATGGTGGAGCGCGAGGTGGCGAATGACGAGGCGCGCATTGCCGTCAAGCTGGCGGCGATCCGGGAAATCACCCGCGGCTCGGCCGCGCTTTTCCCGCCCAGTTCCACCAGCGACCATTCCGACCTCTACGACGAGAACGGCCTGCCGAAGTGATCCTTGATACCTCGGCCATCATGGCGATGTTGCAGGAGGAGCCTGAGGCGCCTGCCATGGAGGAAGCCCTGGCGGCGGCCAGCGCAATCGCCATCGCGGCGCCCGGGCTGGTCGAGGCATATATGCTCTGCGAGGGCCGTGCTGGCGAAAACGGCGCTCGACAACTGGATGCGCTGCTGGAACGCCTTGGCCCCGAAATCGTCCCCTTCACCGCCGAGCACGCCGCCCTGGCCCGCGAGGGCTGGCGCCGCTATGGCAAGGGCCGTCACCCGGCCGGTCTCAACATGGGCGATTGCTTCGCCTATGCCCTGGCCAAAGCCCGCCACCAACCCCTGTTGTTCAAGGGCGATGACTTCGCCCAGACCGATGTGAAAGCCGCCATCTAGTGCCCGAATTGCTGTTGGAATTGCTGACCGAGGAAATCCCCGCGCGGATGCAGGCGCGGGCGGCCGAGGATCTGTGCCGGTTGGTGGGCGCGGCCCTGGCGCCGATCGCCATGGGCACGCCGCGCGGATTTTCCGGGCCGCGCCGCATCGGGCTGGTGATGGAAGTCCAGGCCCGGGCCGAGACGGCGGCGAAGGAGGAGCGCGGGCCGCGCATCGCCGCCCCGGAAGCCGCGCTGGCAGGCTTCCTGAAAAAACACGGCGTGGAGCGCGAGGCGCTGACCCAGGCCGGCGATTTCTGGGTGCTGGTGAAGCCGGGTTCGAGCATCGAGGCTGCAGCGCTGGCCGCCCAGGCACTGCCGGATGTGCTGTGGAACTTCCCATGGCCGAAAAGCATGCGCTGGGGCGTCTCCGCCTTCACCTGGGTGCGACCGTTGCAGCGCATCTTGTGCCTGCTGGACGGCGCGGTGGTGCCCTTCGCCCTGGTCCGCGGCGAGGATGCCGCCCATGGCCTGGCCAGCGGCGATGCGACCGAGGGCCACCGCGTGCATGCCCCGGGGGCTTTTTCCGTACGTGGCTATGCGGATTATGTGGTGCAACTGCGCAAACATTTCGTGCTGGTCGATACCGCCGAGCGGCTGGGCGTGATCCGCGGCGGCGTGGCCGCGCTGGCCGCAACCGAAGGGCTGGAAGTGGTGCCCGATGAGGGGCTGCTGGCCGAGGTGGCAGGGCTGGTGGAATGGCCGGTGCCGCTGCTGGGCGGCATTGATGCGGCTTTCATGGATTTGCCGGCCGAGGTGATGCGCACCTCGATGCGGGTCAACCAGCGCTATTTCGCCCTGCGCTTCCCGGATGGGCGGCCGGCACCACGCTTCGCCCTGGTGGCGAATATTGCCGCCAGCGATGGCGGCGCGGCGCTGGTGGCCGGGAATGAGCGGGTGCTGCGGGCGCGGCTCTCCGATGCGCGGTTCTTCTGGGACCAGGATTTGAAGACGCCGCTGGAGGATTTGCTGCCCAAGCTGGATGGGGTGGTGTTTCATGCCAAGCTGGGGACGCAGAGGCAGCGGGTGCGGCGGCTGGAGCGGCTGGCTGGGCTTATTGCGCCGATGGCGGGCGCCGATCCGGCGCTCGCCGCACGTGCCGCGCGGCTGGCCAAGGCTGATCTGGCGAGTGGGATGGTGGGCGAATTCCCGGAATTGCAGGGCGTGATGGGTGGGTATTATGCCCGGGCCGGGGGCGAGGCCCCTGCCGTCGCCGCGGCCATTGCCCAGCATTACCGCCCCCTCGGGCCGACCGACGCGGTGCCGGAGGCGCCCATCGGCATCGCCGTCGCGATGGCAGATAAGCTGGATCAATTGGCAGGATTTTTCGCCAAGGGCGAAAAGCCATCTGGTAGCGGCGACCCCTTTGCCCTTCGTCGCGCCGCGCTAGGGGTGATCAGGACCATCCGTGAACACCAGCTTCGGGTCTCGGCCCGAACGCTGATACTGGAGGCCTTGGGCGTCGAGAATGGGTCGATTGGCGCCAAGCTGGGTATTGATGGCGCGCGTCAGATCACCATCGAACTTCTCGACTTCATCCTGGACCGTCTCCGCATCCAACTCCGCAGCGAAGGCTTCCCCCCCGATATCCTCACCGCAGCCATCGGCACCGATGACGATATCCTCCGCATCATCGCCCGCGCCGAAGCCCTGCGCGCCCTTATCGACTCCGACGACGGAAAATCCCTCCTCGCCGCCTATAAGCGCGCCCAGAACATTCTCCGCATCGAGGACAAAAAAGACGGCCCCCACACCGGCCCCATCGACCCTGCCCTCTTGACCCTGCCGCAGGAAATCGCCCTCGAATCCGCGCTAACGGGAATCGAACCACAGGTGGCAGAACAACTCGCGGCAGAAGAATTCACTGGCGCGACCCATGCCCTCGCCAGCTTACGCGCACCTCTCGACGCTTTCTTCACCGACATCATGGTCAATGACCCTGACCCAGCCCTGAGAAAAAACCGCCTGCGCCTACTCTCCCGCCTGAAATCCGCCATGGAGTCCGTGGCAGATCTCTCCAAGATTGAAGCTTGAAGGACGAACCGCATGACGCAATGGGTGTACAGCTTCGGCGCCGGCCGCAATGAAGGCCGCGCGGACATGCGCAACCTCCTCGGCGGCAAGGGAGCCAATCTGGCCGAAATGGCCAGCATCGGCCTGCCCGTGCCGCCCGGTTTCACCATCACGACCGAGGTCTGCACCGCCTATTACAAAAATAACGAGAACTACCCGGCCGATCTGAACGCCCAGGTCGAAGCCGGCCTCGCTTTGGTCGAAGCCGCTGTCGGTCTGAATTTCGGCGATGCCAAAAAACCGCTGCTGGTCTCCGTGCGCTCCGGCGCCCGGGTCTCCATGCCGGGCATGATGGATACGGTGCTCAATCTCGGCCTCAATGATGTCACCGTCGAAGGCCTGGCCGCCGCCTCGGGCGATGCCCGCTTCGCCTGGGATTCCTATCGCCGCTTCATTCAGATGTTCGGCTCGGTGGTGCTGGATGTGGACCATCACCGCTTCGAGGAGATCATCGAAGCCGCCAAACTCGACCGCGGCGTGGCCGAGGACACCGAGCTGACGGCGGATGACTGGAAAGGCGTCGTCACCGGCTACAAGGAGATGGTGGCCGAGGTGACCGGGCAGCCCTTCCCGCAGGAGCCCAAGGCGCAGCTCTGGCGCGCCATCACCGCCGTCTTCGGCAGTTGGATGAATGCCCGCGCCATCACCTATCGCCGCCTGCATGATATTTCGGCGGAGTGGGGCACTGCGGTGAACGTTCAGGCCATGGTCTTCGGCAATATGGGCCAGGATTGCGCCACCGGCGTGTGCTTCACCCGCGACCCCAGCACAGGCGAGAATATTTTCTACGGCGAATACCTCATCAATGCCCAGGGCGAGGATGTGGTGGCGGGCATCCGCACGCCGCAGCCCATGGCGCAGCTCAAAGCCAAGCCGGGCGAACGCAGCATGGAACTCGCCATGCCCGAAGCCTATGCCGAGCTGGTGCGCGTGCGGCAGACTCTGGAACGCCACTACACCGACATGCAGGACATCGAATTCACCGTCCAGCAAAACAAGCTCTACATGCTGCAAACCCGCAACGGGAAGCGCACGGCGGCGGCCTCGCTGAAGATTGCGGTGGACATGGCCGATGAAGGCCTGATCAGCCAGACCGAGGCGATCAAGCGGGTCAATCCCGCCAGCCTCGACCAATTGCTGCACCCGACGCTGGACCCCAAGGCCCCGCGAAAACTGCTCGGCAAGGGCCTGCCAGCCTCGCCTGGTGCTGCCAGCGGCGTGGTCGTCTTCTCGGCCGATGAGGCGGAGACGCGCGGCGCCAAGGGCGAAAGCGTCATCCTGGTGCGTATCGAGACCTCGCCCGAGGATATTCACGGCATGCATGCCGCGCGCGGCATCCTCACCACCCGCGGCGGCATGACCTCGCACGCCGCCGTGGTGGCACGCGGCATGGGCCGGCCCTGCGTGGCGGGTGCGGGCGGCATCACGGTGGATTACAACGCCCAGGCGCTCTCCGCCGGCGGCCACATCATCCGCGCTGGTGAGATCATCACACTCGATGGCGCCACCGGCGAAATCTTCATCGGCAATGTCGCGATGATCGAGCCCAAGCTCTCCGGCGATTTCGCCAAGCTGATGAGCTGGGCCGATGGCGTACGCCGGATGAAAGTGCGTGCCAATGCCGAGACACCGCTCGACGCCGATACGGCGCGCAAATTCGGCGCCGAGGGCATCGGCCTCTGCCGCACCGAGCACATGTTCTTCGACCCTGCGCGCATCGGCGCGGTGCGGCAGATGATCATGGCCGAGACAACGGAGGGCCGGCGTGACGCCCTGGCCCGGCTGCTGCCGTTCCAGCGCGATGATTTCGCCCAGCTCTTCCGCATCATGGCCGGCCTGCCCGTCACCATCCGCCTGCTGGACCCGCCGCTGCACGAATTCCTGCCGCATAGTGAGGCGGAAATTGCCGAAGTGGCGGCCTCGCTGGGCGTGGAGCCCGCGACCATGCATCGCCGGCTGGAGGAGCTGTCCGAGGCCAATCCCATGCTTGGCCATCGTGGTTGCCGCCTGGGTATTTCCTTCCCAGAAATCTACGAGATGCAGGCCCGGGCGATTTTCGAGGCCACGGCCATCGTCGCCCGCGAGACCGGCCTGGCGCCGGTGCCGGAAATCATGATCCCGCTCATCGCCACCAAGCGCGAGCTGGACATCACCCGCGCCCAGGTCGATGGCGTGGCAAAGCTGGTCTTTGCCGAGGCCGGAATGGTGCTGGAATACCTGGTCGGCACCATGATCGAGCTGCCGCGTGCCGCCATCACCGCCGACAAAATCGCCGAGGCGGCGGATTTCTTCAGCTTTGGCACCAATGACCTGACGCAGACCACCTTCGGTTTTTCCCGCGACGATGTCGGAAAATTTCTGCCCGATTATGTCGACCAGGGCATTCTGCCGAAGGACCCCTTCGTCTCCATCGATGTTGAGGGCGTAGGCGCGCTGGTGCGGATTGGCTGCGAGAAGGGGCGCTCGGTGAAGAGCGACCTCAAGCTGGGCATATGCGGCGAGCATGGCGGTGACCCCGCCTCCATTGCCTTCTGCGAGACGGTGGGCCTCGATTACGTCTCCTGCTCGCCTTATCGCGTGCCGGTGGCGCGGCTGGCGGCGGCGCAGGCCGCCCTCAGCGGTGGTGGCGACCGCACGGCGTGAGATAGCGCTCGGCCGCCCCGGCGGCCGATGCCGGCGAGTGGTGGAAATGCCCGGCGGCGGCGGCATCCGCCGGGCTCACAAGCCCGGCGAGAGATCCTCGTAAAGCTCCCGCGCCTCATCCGCCGGGCCGCGGCGGGTGCCGAGTTCCGCCACCCGCCACACCCGCACCTCACTGCCCCAGGTATAGGTCAGCACATCACCGACCCGCAGTTTCGCATGCGGCTTATCGGTGGGCTGGCGGTTCAGGCGGAAACCGCCCTCCTGCACCGCCCTGGCACAAAGGGAGCGCGTCTTGGCGACGCGCGCATACCACAGCCAGACGTCCAGCCTCTCCCAACTCTCGGGAGTTGCCGTCACGCCCGCGGGCTCATTTCAGCTTGAGCGCCGCGAGCTTGGCGAAGGGATTATCCTCATCGGCCACCTTCACGCTGTCCTGATGATAAACCCGGGTCTCAGGGCCACCGGGGCCGCGATCATCGCGCCGGGGGCCGCGGTCACGATCGTCACGGCGCGGGCCGCGCTCCTCACGGCCGCCGCCACCACCGCCACCACCTGGGCCGCCGGTCTTGCCGAAGGCGCCGCCCGGGGCGCGGGGCTTGGCGTTGCGGTTGTTGTTGCGGTCATCGCGGCGCGGCTCGCGCTCGGGGCGCGGGGCCTCGGCGCTGGCCACGGGGCTAGCCTCAGTGCTGGCCTCGGCTGGTGCGCCCTCGGCCGGCGCCACGGGCGCGGCATCTCGCCGCGGGCCACGGTCACGGTTGCGCGGCGGGCGGGCTTCGCCCTCGCGGCGCGGGCCACGCTCAGCGGCGGCACCTTCGCCACGCGGCGCCTGATCGCGCCGGGGGCCGCGATTATTGCGCTCGGGCTGCGCCGGGCGCTGCCAGGCCACCATCATCGGCCGGGTCGGGCCCTGCACATCCTCGCCTAGCACCTCGGCCTCGATCACCCGAAAGCCCAGGCCAGCCAGCACCAGCGGCACCGTCTCGCCCTTGATGGCAAAGCGGCCCAGGATTTCCGGCGGCAGCGGCGAGGGCGCGCGGCGGGTGAGGTAGCTCAATTCGCCGGATATGCGCTCGGCCACATCAAGGCGCAGCAAGAGCGGGCCAGCGGGCACCCAGCCGATGGTTTCGGCAAAGCCAGGCAGCCAGGAGAGCGCGGTCACACCATCGGCGGCCAGCGAGACCAAGCCGGGCGCGGGCAGATCGGGCGTGGGGATATTGCGGCTCAGCGCCCAAAGCTGGGCGCGCATGGCCATGGCACGCGGCTTCAGCGCCTCGGGCACATAAAGCGCATAGCGGCCGGCCCTGGCGCCAATGGTCTTCAGCTTGGCCTGCACCTCCTGCGGGAAATGCGCCTTGGAATTGCCCGGGCGAATGCCCAGCGATTCCCGCAGCATGAAGGCCGGGCCACGCAGCGTGTTGTCATCCTCGGCCTTCTTCTCGACCGCAGCGATGGATGACAGATCCTTGGCGAGCGTGCCCTCGATGAAATTGCTCAGGCGCAGCCGCACGCGCTCACGCTGGGCGCTGTCCAGAAACTCGCTGGGCAGCACCTCGACCACGGGCTTGGAGGGCTCGGCCCCCGCGCGCAGGCGGGCGATATCGGCGCCATCCCACAGAATTTTGTGGTCAGCCGTCAGCGAAAAGGCTTCGGATTTGCCAATTTCCAGCGCGGCGACGCGGCGGGGCATTTCCTCGCGCAGCGCGCGGCGGGCGGCGCGCAGCACGAGCTTGCGGGTTTCCTCATCCTCCGCCGTCGCATCGGGGTGGAAAATAAAGCCTTCCACCCGGCCGACATTATGGCCCTCGACGATCACATCGCCCTGGCGCGTCACCGCACTCAGCAGATCCTCTTCCGAGGCAGGGTCGAGGCGGCGGATCAATTGTGCGGCACGGCGGTCCACGAAGCGCTGGGTCAAGCGCTCATGCAGCGCGTCGCTCACCATATCCTCGGCGGCGCGGGCCTGGGCTTGGAATTCGGCGGCGTTCTTCACCCAATCGGCGCGAGCGGCAATGTAGCTCCAGGTGCGGATGCCCGAGAGCCTGGCCATTAGCGTATCGAGGTCACCCTCGGTATTGGCGGTGGTGGCAATTTGTGCAGCCAGCCAGTCTTCTGGCAGCGCGCCATCTTCCGCCATGTGGCGGAAAATCCGGCCACAGAGCCGCGTATGGCTATCATCAGCCAACTTGCGGAAATCCGGCACCTGGCAGGCTTCCCACAGCGCGCCCACGCGGCCGCGGCCGCTGGCCATGCGGCGGATATCGCTCTCGCGCGCCAGCATATTGAGGGTGATGTGGTCCGTCGCGTCATGGCCCTTGGCCAGGCCGGCGGAGGGCGGCGGCGCGGCCAAGCTGTCCAGCAGCGCATCCACGCTGGTGAAGTCGAGATTGCAGTTGCGCCAGGCCAGGGCCTGTAAGGGCTCGAATTGATGGCCCTCGATCTTCTCCACCATATCCTCGGGCAGCGGGATGCAGTCGCCGGTGCTGCCAAAACTGCCATCACGCATGCCGCGGCCGGCGCGGCCGGCGATTTGGGCGGCTTCCTGCGCGTTCAGCGCGCGCGGCGCATGGCCGTCAAACTTGTTCAGCGAGGCGAAGGCCACATGGTCCACATCCATGTTCAGGCCCATGCCGATGGCATCCGTCGCCACCAGGAAATCCACCTCGCGGTCCTGATACAGCTTCACCTGGGCATTGCGGGTGCGGGGCGAGAGGCGCCCCATCACGACCGCACAACCGCCACGGCGGCGACGAATGGCCTCGGCAATGGCGTAAACTTCACCGGCCGAGAAGGCGACCACGGCGCTGCGCGGCGGCAGGCGGCCCAGCTTGGTGAAGCCGGTATGGGTGAGTTGCGAGAGGCGCGGGCGGCTCTCGATCTCAACCTGCGGCACAAGGCGCTGCAACAAATGCCGCACCGTCTCGGCACCCATGAACATGGTCTCGACCATGCCACGCGCATTCAGCAGGCGATCGGTGAAGATATGGCCGCGATCAGGGTCAGCGCAGAGCTGAATCTCGTCCACCGCCACGAATTCGGCCCGCCCACGGCCCACCGCGATATCGAGCGGCATGGCCTCGACCGTGCAGGCGAACCATTTCGCATCGGGCGGGATGATCTTTTCCTCGCCGGTGATGAGGGCGACGTTTTTCTCGCCCTTCTTGGCCACCATCCGGTCGTAATTCTCGCGCGCCAGGAGGCGCAGCGGAAAGCCGATGATCCCCGAGGAATGCGCAAGCATCCGCTCCATCGCAAGATGGGTCTTGCCTGTATTGGTGGGGCCCAAAATGGCCCGGACGCGCGCTTCGAACATGAGATGAATAACCGGCTGCTGGACGTGATAGGCTTGATGCGGCCAAAGCGCGCGGATTGCAACGGGCGAGGGCGCGGGCTGGACGGGATTGCGGGAATCGGCGCAAAGCGGGCCATCGTGACGATGACCCCGCCCACACGCTTCGCACTGCTCTTTGCCGTGCAATTCGCCTCGCTCGGGGCGGCGATGCCGTTTATTCCCGCCGTGTTGAGCGCGGGCGGGCTGAGCGCCACGCAGCTTTCCATCGTGCTGGCGCTGGGCAGCGTGACACGGCTGTTGACCAGCCCGGCCTCGGCCCGGCTGGCCGATGGCTGGGGATTGCGCGCTGTATTGGTGAGCGGTGCGGCGCTGGCAGCGCTCACCTTGCCCGCTATGGCGCTGCTGCAGGGCTTTGCCATGCTGCTGCTGGTGCAGTTGGTGCACAGCGTGGGCGTGGCGCCGGTCGTGCCGCTGAGCGATGCCGCCGCCATCGCCGAAATGCGCGCGAGGCCCTTTGATTACGGCCGGGTGCGGGCCTGGGGGTCGATCGCCTTCATCGTCGCGGCCGTAGCGGCCGGGCAATTGGTCAGCCTGACGGGCCCCGCGGCGGCGCTGTGGCTGGCGGCCTGCTGTCTGGGCGCCACGGCGCTCGTCGCCGCCGGGCTGCCAGAGCCACCGGGGCCGCGCCCACGGGCCACTGGCGGGATGTGGGAGCCATTGCGCCACCCGGGCTTCCGGCGGCTGCTGCCGGCCTCGGCGCTGATCCAGGGCAGCCATGCGATGTATTATGGCTTCGCGACGCTGCATTGGCAGGCGGCGGGGCTCTCAGCCGGGATGATCGGCCTGCTCTGGGCCTGGGGGGTGGTGATGGAGGTGGCGCTGTTCCTGTGGGGACGGCGCCTGGTGGAGCGGCTGGGCGCGCCGGGCCTGGCCACGCTGGCGGCCCTGGCGGGGGTGCTGCGCTGGCTGGTCACCGGGGCGACGAGCGAATTGGTCCCGCTTTTCCTGGCGCAGACGCTGCATGCGCTCAGCTTCGGTGCCATGCATTTGGCGGCGATCCGCGCCCTGGCCGCCCTGCCGAGCGGGCTGGGGGCGAGGGCGCAGACGCTGCATTCCTCGCTGGGGGTGGGACTAGCCTCCGGGGCGGTGATGCTGGCCTCGGGGCCGCTTTATGCCGCTTTTGGCGGGCATGCCTTCTGGGTGATGGCTGGGCTCTGCGGCCTGGGCGTGGTGGCGGGGCTCAGGCTGCGGGGGTGACGCGGATGGCCACCTCATTGCGGCGCAGCGGCGGCAGGGTCCAGGGCGGGTCATAGAACCAGGCCATGGCCTCGCCCGCCGCATCCCAGCGCGAGCCCGCGAGCATGCCGCGCAGGGTGGCGGCATTGCGGGCCACCACCGCCGGGTCCGTGCTGCCGGTGAAGCGCAGCACGGCGAAGGTTTCGGCCGGCAGGGTGGTGATGCGCACACGCGGGTCATTCGGCTCCGGCGCGGTGTCCGCATTCAGGCCGGCGGGGAGGAAGAAGCGGATGCGAAAGCCCTCGGCCACCGGGTCCTGCGCGACGGGCGCGGTCATCGCGATGCGGCTGGGCTCCTGCGCCACAGGGGCGGTCATGGCGATGCGCCGCTCGCCCCGATTGGCACCAAAAATATAGCCGGCGAGACGGCGAAAGCCCTCACTGCGCGCAGCATTCTCATCCGCCTCCACCTCGGTTTCAGCGACGAGGCGGGGGGCGTATTCACGAATCTCCGCCTCACCCAGGCGGGCGATGACGCGATGCGGCGGTTCCTCGCTGCTGCGCACGCCTACCACCGAGCAGGCGCCCAGTGCGACGGAGGAGAGGATGGCCAGGGCCTGCTTGAACATTCATTGCAGATGGCCCGGCCGCCGGGCGGATCAAGGCGCGCGGTCAGGGCCGGGGCTGCATCGAAAAACGCCCGGGGCCGTTGATGGACAGCACCAGCAATCCGCCGCATAGGGCGATAGTTTTGAAGAAAGCCAGCATTTGGCCAAGCTGTGCGCCACCAGAGAATTCCCAGAAGCGATGCGCAATCAGGTTGGTACCCAACACATAGACAATGAGACCCAAGGCGGCCCAGCGCATCCGCAGCCCCAGGATGGGCAGGATGGCCTCGATGGCGGTGGCAATAACGCCCCCGAGCATGGGCAGCGGCGCGCCCTAATTGTCCAATAACGTGACGATGCCGGGCCATTGCGCGACCTTATAAAAGGCGCTGATCAAAAACAGCGGCGCCATGGCCAAGCGGGCGATGAGCAACAGGATGTGGCTAGAGCGGGATGGGCTGATAACCATCACGCTGGCCTCCTGCTGGGGATGGGCGAGGCTAACGGCACATGATGCGATGCAGCAAGATGATTATCAGATTGTGGGCGGCTGGATGGCGGTTACAACGAACAAAGGTCAGCCCGTTGAGGACCTGCCTGGCGGCAGGTCCTCGCGGCCAGTCGATAACGGCTTAGTTCTTCGCCTTGTCCACCAAAGCATTCACCTTGATCCAGGGCATCATGGCGCGCAGGCGCTCGCCCACCGCCTCGATGGGGTGTTCGGCTAGGCGGCGGCGGGTGGCCTTGAGGCTGGCCTGGTTGACCCGGTTCTCCAGCATCCAGTCGCGGGCGAAGCTTTTCGCTGTGGAGACCGGCTACTTCTTTGGAGATACGAGGTCTTCAATGGAGGCGGGGACAGGAAAACCGATCTCGTAGGCGGTATCCAACCATCGCAGACCGCCGGTCTGTCCTTCCTCGGAGAACAGCAGCTCGGTTCCAATCCGCTCCATAGTGAGTTGAAGCGCCTGGAAAGCGTCGATTCCCATGACCGAGCCGCGACGCTGTGTTCGAGGGCCGGCAATGCCAAAGTCGCACAGGAAATCGCCAGTCCCGGTTTCCTCGCGCGGAACTGTTATCCAAACAGCGACGGAACCATAACTGCTCTCCAGGGTTCGGCGCGCGCAGATGGTCATTGCGTTCTCATGATCCTTTTTGGTCACTGGTCTGGCTCCTCATTCGGGAAGGGACAGGCGCGGCAGTTCTCTTCCTGCCATACAGGCTCCAAAACGCAGGTTCACGCTGGCCCGGCAGAGGGCACGGGCGACACGAGCTGTGGGCCGTAAGCGTCGGCATCGTGCCTCGTCTGCCGCAGCCTGTGCATCACACCGCGCGCGCCGCTCGGCATCCGCATGCGGTCCCGGCCGGTCCGCGAACTGCACAGCAGTTCCATTCGTAGCCTCGCCGCCGGCCGGACCGCGGCGAGAATATGCAGAAACCTGGTGTCCGTCTCGGATATAGGATCGCACATGAACGATCCCGTGCGTCGTACCGTCCTCGGGATAGAGCGCGCGAAAGCCCTCCGACACCCACTGCCGAAATGCTTGGGCTTCAGGATGATTCGAATTGAGATAACGCGGGTCGTTGATTGCGTTGCGAAGCGTATCACGTGTGACTTCGACAGTTTCGCTCATCGTCAATCTCCTTTGACGCGGATTTTAAGCGCCTGAGGGACGATTATCAATGACATAATTCCCATAAAGGCTATTATTCTTAGCGTGTGACCCCTGCAGCGCTCGCTGGCGAAGGAGGCAGGGGTTCGCCGACGGGCAATTAACCCTGCCTCCCCAACCTCTCCTTAGTTCTTCGCCTTATCCACCAGGGCGTTCGCCTTGATCCAGGGCATCATCGCGCGCAGGCGCTCACCCACCGCCTCAATCGAGTGCTCGGACAGGCGGCGACGCGTGGCCTTGAAGCTGGCCTGGTTCACCTTGTTTTCCAGCATCCAGTCGCGGGCGAATTTGCCGGTCTGGATATCATCCAGCACCCGCTTCATCTCGGCCTTGGTCTCGGCGGTGATGATGCGCGGGCCGGTGACGTATTCGCCGTATTCCGCCGTGTTGGAGATCGAGTAGTTCATATTGGCGATGCCGCCCTCATAGATGAGGTCAACGATCAGCTTCACCTCATGCAGGCACTCGAAATAGGCCATTTCCGGCGCGTAGCCGGCCTCGACCAGGGTTTCGAAGCCAGCCTTGATCAGTTCGACCAAGCCGCCGCAAAGCACCGCCTGCTCGCCGAACAGGTCGGTCTCGCATTCTTCCTTGAAGGTCGTCTCGATCACGCCGGCGCGGCCACCACCAACGGCGGAAGCGTAGGAAAGCGCGATTTCCAACGCATTGCCCGACGGGTTCTGCGCCACCGCCACCAGGCAGGGCACGCCGCCGCCGCGCTGGTATTCGCTGCGCACGGTATGGCCGGGGCCCTTCGGCGCGATCATGAACACATCGAGGTCCGGCCGCGGGTCGAGCAGGTTGAAATGCACGTTCAGGCCATGCGCAAAGGCCAGCGCCGCGCCGGGCTTCATGTTGTCATGCAGGTGCTCGCGATAGAGATCGCCCTGGCCCTCATCGGGGGTCAGCACCATGATGACATCGGCCCATTTCGCCGCATCGGCCGGGGAGAGGACCTGGAAGCCCATGGCCTCGGCCTTCTTGGCGGATCCGCCGGGGCGAAGGCCAATGGCCACCTCGGCCACGCCGCTTTCGCGGATATTCAGGGCATGGGCATGGCCCTGGCTGCCAAAGCCAATGATCGCGACCTTCTTGGCCTTGATCAGGTTCACATCAGCGTCACGGTCGTAATAAACGCGCATCAGGGCGCTCCTCGTTGCTCTTGGTCAAAAAAATGTCAGGCGGCGATGTGCCCTGCGCCGCGGGCGATGGCAACAGCCCCCGTCCGGCAGACTTCGGCAAGCCCCAGGGGCTTCATCAGCGCACAAAAGGCATCGATCTTCTCGGCATTGCCGGTCATCTCGAAGACAAAGCTCTCGGTTGTGGCGTCAACAACGCGGGCGCGGAACGCATCGGCGAGGCGGAGCGCCTCCACCCTGTGATCGCCACGGCCCACCACCTTGATCAGCGCCAATTCACGCTGCAGGTGGGCGCCTTCCAATGTCAGGTCACTGACTTTATGCACCGGCACCAGCCGGTCGAGCTGGGCCTTGATCTGCTCGATGGTCATTTCGGTGCCCGTGGTCACCACGGTGATGCGGCTGATGCGGCGGGTTTCATCCACCGGCGCCACCGTCAGGCTCTCAATATTATAGCCGCGGCCGGAGAAGAGCCCAATGACGCGGGCCAGGACGCCGGCCTCGTTCTCGACGAGGACCGCGATGGTTGCTGTGCGTTCCATGGTGTCAGACCAAAACCTTGCCTTCATCGGTGACGCCAGCGACGCCACCCTGCTGTCCTGCGGCCAGAATCATCTCATTATGCGCCGCACCCGAGGGGATCATCGGGAAGACGTTTTCCTTCTGGTCCACGCAAATATCGGCGATGACCGGGCCGGGATGGGCAATCATCTCACGGATCACATCATCCAATTGATCAGCCTCAGTCGCCCGCAGGCCCTTGGCGTGAAAACTCTCGGCCAGCTTCACGAAATCCGGCAGCGCGGCGGAATAGCTCTCAGAATAGCGGCTGCCATGCAGCAGCTCCTGCCATTGCCGCACCATGCCCATATATTCATTGTTCAGAATGAACACTTTTACCGGCAGCCGGTACTGCGCCAGCGTGCCCATTTCCTGGATATTCATCAGGATCGATGCCTCGCCGGCGATATCGATGCACAGCGCATCGGGGTGGGCGATCTGCACCCCCATCGCCGCCGGCAAACCATAACCCATCGTGCCCAAGCCACCGCTCGTCATCCAGCGATTCGGCTTGTCGAAGCCAAAATACTGCGCCGCCCACATCTGGTGCTGACCGACCTCGGTGGAAATGAAGGTCTCGCGCCCCAGCTCCTGGGTGATCTCGAACAGGCGCTTCACCGCATGCTGCGGCTTGATGATTTTGCCTTCCTGGACATAGGCCAGGCAGTCCTTCTTGCGCCACTCATCGATCTGCCGCCACCAAGCGGTCTGCGCCTCCTTATTGACCGGCGTGTCGTCCTGCTTCCAGCACGCGATCATCGCCGCCAGGATATTCCCGGCATCGCCCACGATCGGCACATCGACCTTGACGTTCTTGTTGATCGAGGAGGGGTCGATATCGGCGTGGATTTTCTTCGAACCCCGGCTGAAGGCATCCAGCCGGCCAGTGATCCGGTCATCAAAACGCGCGCCCATATTCAGCATGACATCACAGCCATGCATCACGAGGTTCGCCTCATAGGTGCCGTGCATGCCCAGCATGCCGATGAATTGCGGGTCGGAAGACGGAAACGCCCCCAGTCCCATCAGGGTATTGGTGCAAGGAAAACCCGTCATGCGGCCAAATTCGGTCAGCAGCCGCGCGGCCTCGGGCCCGGAATTGATCACGCCACCGCCGGAATACACCACCGGGCGGGCCGAGCGCTTGAGCATTTGCACCGCTTCAAGAATGCGCGCCGGGTCCGGCTGCGTCACCGGCCGATAGCTGCGATGCGGCGTGGTGGGCGCGGGGCTATAGGGCGCCGGCTTGATCAGGATATCCTTCGGCAGATCGATCACCACCGGGCCGGGGCGGCCGCTGCGCGCGACATAAAACGCGTCATGCACCACGCCGGCCAGATCCTCGCTGCGCTTGACCAGATAATTGTGCTTGGTCGCGGGCCGGGTGATGCCGGTGGTATCAGCCTCCTGAAACGCGTCATTGCCAATCAGATGGGTCGGTACTTGCCCGGTCAGGCAGATGATGGGGATGCTGTCCATCAGCGCATCCACCAGCCCCGTCACCGCATTGGTCGCACCCGGGCCGGAGGTGACCAGCACCACGCCCACCCGCCCAGTCGAGCGGGCATAGCCCTCGGCCGCATGCACCGCCGCCTGTTCATGGCGGACCAGGATGTGACGAATAGAATTCTGCTGGAACAGCGCATCATAAATCGGCAATACAGCGCCGCCGGGATAGCCAAAAATCACCTCAACGCCCTGCTCCGTCAAAGCCCGGAGGAGAACCTCAGCACCCGAACGGTCTTCCGTGGTGGCGGCTGCGGTGGCGATGGTGGCGGACATGATGGTTCCGTGATGCTTTGGCGTTGTTGCAGCGCACCCTTATGCCCCGGCCGGTGGGGCGTCAACATGAAATTGAACAAAACTGTCGATTTCGGCCCATTTACTTTGCGAAAATTGCGCCAGACCCGCGAATCGCGCATGGATCGTATGCAGCCGCGTCGGGGTCACCAGGGCCTGATGGCGGAACCAGGTGCCCTGGCGCTTCGTGTATTGATGGGTGTGCAGCACCGCCTGGTCACGCGCCGCACGTGCATCCATCGCACCGCGCAGCAGGGCGGCAATCTCGGGCACGCCATGCGCCCGCATTGCCGGCAGCGCGGGGTCGAGATCCAGCAGCGCCCGAACCTCCTCCAGCGCGCCGCCCGCTAGCATGGCATCGAAGCGGTCGGCGATGGCATCGCGCAGCACCTCGCGCGTCGGGTCCAGGCGCAGGGCGGCAAAGCGATAGGGTGCGGGCGGCAAGGCGGGCGCATCACGCTGCCATTCCACCAGCCCGCGGCCAGTGCCGCGCCAGACCTCGAAGGCGCGGGCCACGCGCTGGCTATCGCCGGGGTTCAGGCTGGCCGCCGTGGCAGCATCGAGCATGGCATGCAGCGCGGGGGCGCCGCGCTCGGCCAGCAGCATGCGCGCCTCGGCACGGGCCTCGGGCGGCACATCTGGCAGGGCGGAGAGGCCCTGGGTCAGCGCGCGCAGGTACATCCCGGTGCCGCCGCACAGAATGGGCAGCCGGGCCTGGGCCATCGCCGCCAGCGCCGCCTCGCGCCACCAGGCCAGGTTCGCCGCCTCCGCCGGCGGGCGAATGCCATAAAGCCGGTGCGGCGCCGCCGCATGATCCGCCAGGCTGGGCTGCGCCGTGATCACCGCCATGCCGGCATAGACCTGCATGGCATCGGCATTGATCACGGTGCCGCCCAGCGCCTGGGCGAATTCCAGCGCCAGCGCGGATTTCCCGCTGGCGGTCGGGCCGCAGATGATCAGCGCGGGTGGTTGCATGGCATGGGTGCTATGGGCATGGTCAGATTTCCATGCCGCATATCCTCACCCTTGTCGCGCCCCCGGGCGGATTATCCCATCACATGCTGGCCCCGGTGCTGGCCGCCCTGGCCGCAGGCGGCGCCGATTGCCGCGCGCCCGACTGGCTGTCCGAGGGCGAGGCGCTGGATATCCCATTCTCCAGCATGGTGCCTGCCGCAGCCCAGTCCGCCGTCCAGGCCGTTTTGGCAGGCCAGAGGGTGGACGCCATCGCTCAGGCCGCCGCCACACGGCGCAAAGCCCTGCTGCTGGCCGATATGGACAGCACCATCGTCACCACCGAGACGCTGGACGAGCTGGCCGCCGAGGCCGGGCTGAAAGAGCGCATCGCCGCCATCACCGCCCGCGCGATGAATGGCGAGTTGGACTTCAAATCCGCCCTGCGCGAGCGCGTGGCCATGCTCAAAGGCCTGCCCGAAGCCGCCTTGCAGCGCACCTGGGAAACCACGGAGCTGATGCCCGGCGCCCGCGCCCTGGTCGCCACCATGCGCGCCGCCGGGGCCCATGCGGCCCTGGTTTCGGGCGGCTTCACCTTCTTCACCGGCCGGGTGGCGGCGCTGGTGGGCTTTCATGAGCACCACGCCAACCAATTGATCCTTGCCGATGGCGCCTTGGCCGGCACCGTGGCCGAGCCCATCCTGGACCGCGATTCCAAGCTGGCCACGCTCACGCGCCTGGCACAATCGCTTGGCCTGCCACTGGAGCGGACCCTGACGGTGGGCGATGGCGCCAATGACCTGCCCATGCTGCAAGCGGCCGGGCTGGGCATCGCCTTCCGCGCCAAACCCACAGTGCAGGCACACGCGCAGGCGCGGGTGAACCATGGCGACCTGACCGCCCTGCTCTTCGCCCAAGGCTTTCGTCGCACCGAATTCGCCACAGTGTGACCATGGGTTTGAAGCTTTTCTGCGAGCCCCGGCGTTAGGCTGTTTCCCGTCAGGTTGTGAGGCCTTTTGCATGGCCCTGATGCCTGACTTCCACCAGGAAGCGAGGAGCGCCAGCATGGCCACGGAAGCATTCCACACCAGCGCCTTAGCTGAAGCGCCGCCCAGGCTGCGGCGTCTTACCATGGCTGACATCGCAGCGGCCCTGCGCGCCGGTCGGGCGGATTTTATGGGAACCCCCACGCAATTGCTCTTTCTTTGCGTCATCTACCCAGCCTTCGGCTTCGTCCTTGCCCGCGCCGCGGCGGGCGGCGCCCTGCTGCCGTTGGTATGGCCGCTCGTTTCCGGCTTCGCGCTAGTGGGGCCAGTCGCGGCGCTGGGGCTCTATGAGATCAGCCGGCGGCGCGAGGCGGGGCTGCCCACCTCCTGGCTCGACTGCTTCCGGGTGCTGCAATCCCCCGCGCTACCGGCGATATTGGCGATGGGTCTGCTCATGGCGGCGATCTTCGCCCTCTGGCTGCTGACGGCCCAGGGCATTTTCCTGCTAACGCTGGGCGATGTGACCCATGCCGGCCCGGCGGCGCTGCTGGCTGAGGTGTTCCGCACCCGCGGCGGTTGGGCGCTGCTGTTGCTGGGCAATGCGGCCGGCCTCGGCTTCGCGGTGTTGGTGCTGGCGATCAGCACCTTTTCCTTCCCCATGCTGCTGGACCGCCAAGTCACGCTTGGCACTGCCATGGCCACCTCCTGGCGAGCATTTCAGGAGAATAGCCTGGTGATGCTGGCCTGGGGCTTGGTGGTCGCACTGGGCCTTGCGGTGGGCATGGCCACATTGTTTGTCGGGCTGGCCCTCAGCCTTCCCATCCTGGGCCACGCGACTTGGCATCTCTACCGCCGCGCAATGCCATAAAGATGTGGGCGCGCCTTGCCAGCGCGGCAGCGCTCGTTTTTATTCCGCAGACTATTTACGCCTGCCGATATATAAAGTAAGCCTATTACTATCTGACAATTCGAGTCGCCTACACTGGCAACGTTAAAGCCAGCATGGTAGCAGCAAAAGATCGAAATCCTAGTCTAATGGAGTTTCAGAGTGGATCCAGCGTCACTTGCCTTGGCAGCAGCCATGGTTTTCGGGCTTTTAACAGCCGATGCGGCCGTCAGCTCAAATTCTGTGTCGGTCTCTGTCAGCGTGCCCCCCGCCATCGCCCAAACCGGCTTCACCGCTGAAGTCGCTGAGCGGGTCTTCACCGGCGAATTCGAGCGTATGAGCCGCGCCCGCTCACTCCTTCGGGCAGCAACAGTTCGCTCAGCGCGCGAGCCGACAATCGTTGGCGTCATTGCAAGTGCCCTGAAGCTCGATAATTTTACCGGCGCCTTGCAGGACCTTTTGGGCCTTGATCATCCGCGGGTAAATGCGGCCGTTGTGATTCCCGCCGCGAACCGCACCCGCGTGCTGATCAATTCCATTTCGGCCCGCGCTGGCTCCTTCTCGGTGCAGGTGGAAGGTGATGGCGGAGTCGAGGCGCTGCTGCGCGCCGGCGCCATGCAGGCGATGGAACAATTCGAGCCCTATCGCTCCGCGCTATTCCATTTTGAACAGGCGCTGCACTCCAGCACCCCTGACTTCACCAGGCTCAAAGCGGTGGCACAGCGGGAACTCGGCCGTCCCCCGCGGGCCGAGACGCTCGTTGAAAATTCCTACTTGAGGAATCTGTTGGGTATTGTGGCCCTCTTTGAGAATGACCGTGCCGCAGCCGAAGGCTACTTCCGCGAGTCGTTCAGGCTGAACCAGAGCTTCAATGTCGGCAGGCTCAATCTCGCCTTCGCGCTGATCGAACTCGATCGTTACCGCGAAGCGCTGGATCTCCTGACCCCGATGACCTCGGTCGCAATGATCCCAGAAATCACCCTGCCTTCCCGCGTGGCACCGCTTCAGGAAGCTCTGCACAGCACCATCGGCGTTGCCCGCTGGGGCCTGGGCGACCTGGACGGCGCGGAAGCATCCTTCCGCGCCGCCGTTCGCGCCTTCCCCCAATCGGAAGCGGCACATGTCTACTGGGCACGCCTGACTAGGGAGCGCGGCCGTGTCGCTGAGTCTGACGCTCTTGAAGCGATTGCCAGGGTCAACGCGCTGACCTTCGACAATTATCCTGAGGTGGCAACTCTTTTCTTCTGGATGTCCCCGGCAGACAATCAGCCTCTGCAACGCCGGGCCTCGGGGATAGCGCGGGCCGCTGCTGAGTGAAATTGGATAAAACCCGCGCATCACCGGGTGATTGCGCGGGTGTGACCCCCGCCCTATGGATACTGCCGTCTAAGGAGTATCCATGATGGGCTATAGGGTTGCAGTTGTCGGCGCCACTGGTGCGGTGGGGCGCGAAATACTGAAGACGCTGTCGGAGCGTCATTTTCCGGTCAGCAAAATTGTCGCGCTGGCATCAGCCCGGTCGGTTGGGCAACAGATCAGCTTCGGCGAGAAAACCGTGCTGACTTGCCAAAATCTTGAAACCTTCGACTTCTCCGGCTTCGACATCGGGCTCTTTTCGCCCGGTGCCGCGATCTCTGCGGTGCATGCCCCGCGGGCAGCCGCTGCGGGCTGCGTGGTGATCGACAATACCAGCCATTTCCGCATGGAGCCGGACATCCCGTTGATCGTACCGGAGGTGAACCCACAGCATCTCCACCTGTTCAAAAAACGCCGGATCATCGCCAACCCAAACTGCTCGACCATCCAGATGCTGATGGCGCTCAAGCCGCTGCATGAGATCGCCCGCATCAAGCGCGTGGTGGTGGCGACCTATCAATCGGTCTCAGGCGCGGGCAAGGAGGGGATGGACGAACTCTTCGCCCAATCCAAGGGCAGCTTCGTCAATGACCCGCCGCTGGTCGAGCAATTCACCAAGCCCATCGCCTTCAACTGCATCCCGCATATCGACAAATTCATGGATGACGGCTTCACCAAGGAAGAGTGGAAAATGGCGGCCGAGACCAGAAAAATCCTGGACCCGGACATCAAAGTCGTCGCCACCTGCGTGCGCGTGCCCGTCTTCATCGGCCATGCCGAGGCGGTGCATGTCGAGTTTGAGACCGCGATCACCGAGGCGCAGGCCCGCGCGGCCTGGAAGAAGATGCCCGGCCTCTCGGTCTTCGATAAGCGCGAGGATGGCGGCTACATCACACCCCTCGACGCGGTGCATGAGGATGACGTCTATGTCTCCCGACTGCGGCGGGACACGACGGTGGAGCACGGCCTCGCCTTCTGGTGCGTGGCCGATAATTTGCGCAAAGGCGCGGCGCTGAATGCGGTGCAAATTGCCGAGGCGCTGGTGAAAATGAAGCTGCTGGGCAAACAGGCGGCCTGAGCCGGAAACACGTGGCGGGCTTGCGCCAGCAGGCCCGCCGCGCCACATCCCCCCCATGCCCGACCAGACGCCCCCGGCCCTCGCGGCCGATACCCGCACCCTGGAAGCCATTCTGCGCATCGAAGCCAGGCTTGACCGGCTGGAAAACCGCTTCGACCGATTTGAAGAGCGCTTCCGCCGCGTCGAGACCGATCTGCTCGATGTGAAGGGCCGCGTCTCGCAACTGCCCACGGCCTGGACGCTGCTGGCCGGCGGCGCAGGCGTCACCTTCGGCATCATGGCCTTCGCCCTGGCCCTGGTGCGGATCGGCGTGACGCAGTAGCGCTCAGGCCCGCAGGCCCGGCGCCTCCTGCCCGGTGCGGGCAACATATTCGCTGTAGCCGCCGCCATAATCCTGGATGCCACCCGGGGTGACCTCCAACACGCGGTTGGACAGCGCCGCCAGAAAGTGCCGGTCATGCGAGACGAAGAGCATGGTGCCGTCATATTGCGCGAGAGCCGTAATCAGCATCTCTTTCGTTGCCATATCGAGATGGTTCGTCGGCTCATCCAGCACCAGAAAATTCGGCGGGTCATACAGCATCCCGGCCATCACGAGACGCGCCTTCTCACCGCCCGAGAGCACCCGGCAGCGCTTATCCACATCGGCGCCGGAAAAGCCGAAGCAGCCGGCCAATGAGCGCAGAGAGCCCTGCCCGGCACGCGGAAACTGCGCCTCCAGCGCCTCAAAGACGGTCAATTCGCCATCCAGCAATTCCATCGCGTGCTGGGCAAAATAGCCCAGCTTCACGCTACCCCCCAGCGAGACACTGCCGGCATCCGGCTCGGTCGCACCCGTCACCAGTTTCAGCAGGGTCGATTTGCCGGCGCCATTCATGCCCAGCACGCAGGCCCGCTCCCGCCGCCGGATCAGCACATCCAGGCCCTGATAAATCACCCGCTCGCCATAGCGTTTATGCACACCGCGCAGGTTCACCACATCCTCGCCCGAGCGGGGCGCGGGCTGGAATTCGAAGGCAACGCTCTGCCGCCGGCGCGGCGGTTCCACGCGCTCGATCTTATCCAGCTTCTTCACCCGGCTCTGCACCTGGGCCGCATGGGACGCACGGGCCTTGAACCGCTCGATGAATTTGATTTCCTTGGAGAGCATGGCCTGTTGCCGCTCGAACTGCGCCAATTGGTGCTGCTCGTTCAGCGCCCGCTGCTGCTCATAGAACTCATAATTGCCGGAAAAACTGGTCAGCGCGCCGCCATCAATTTCCACCACCTTGTTGATGATGCGGTTCATGAACTCGCGATCATGCGAGGTCATCAGCAGCGCGCCATCATAGGCCTGCAGGAAATTCTCCAGCCAGATCAGGCTCTCCAGATCCAAATGGTTGGAAGGCTCATCGAGCAGCATGACATCGGGCCGCATCAGCAGGATGCGCCCGAGCGCCACCCGCATCTTCCAGCCGCCCGAGAGCGCGCCGACATCGCCATCCATCATCGCCTCAGAAAAACTGAGGCCAGCCAGCACCTCTCGCGCCCGGCTTTCCAGGGCGTAGCCGCCCAGATCGTCAAAGCGCGCCTGCACCTCGCCGAAGCGCTCGATGATCGCATCCATCTCATCGGCGCGGTCCGGATCGGCCATGGCGAGTTCCAGGCCGTGCAACTCGGCCGCCACCTCGCTGACAGCCCCGGCACCATCCATCACCTCGGCCACCGCGCTGCGGCCGGACATTTCGCCCACATCCTGGCTGAAAAAGCCGATGGTAACACCCCGCTCGACCAGCACCTGGCCCTCATCGGGCGGCTCCTGCCCGGTGATCATGCGGAACAGCGTGGTCTTGCCCGCGCCGTTGGGGCCAACCAAGCCCACCTTCTCGCCCTTCTGCAAGGCCGCCGAGGCCTCGATGAAAAGCAGTTGTTGGCCATTCTGCCGGGTGATGCTGTCGAGGCGGATCATCGATGCCTCAGGCGTTGCCCACCGGGTTTTCCATCGCCTGGCCGCGGCGGCTCTGCCACAATGCCACGAAGTCAATCGGGCTCAGGAAAACCGGCGGGAAGCCGCCATCGCGCGTCACCTCGGCCAGGATATTGCGGGCGAAGGGGAAGAGCAGGCGCGGGCATTCCACCAGCAGCACAGGCTCAAGATCCGCCTCTTCGACGTTGACGGTGAAAATCCCGCAATAGGTCAGCTCCGCAATGAAGCACACCTGGTCCTGCAGCTTGGCATCGGCGCGGATATCCAGCGTCACCTCGAAGACATTCTCGCCTTCCTGGATCGGGCGGGCCTGCACGTCGAGTTGAAGGTCAATGGCCGGCGGCTCGCGCAGCGTGGCGAAAATGCCGGGTGCGCCAGGAACCTCAAAGCTGAGATCCTTGGTGTACTGCATGTTCAGCAAGAGCGGGCCGGCGCCCGGCGGGGGCGTGGTATCGGACATGGTGTGGTTCCTTTGAAGCCCGCGCGGGGTAGCACGCGCGGGCGAACACGCCAAACCGAGCAATTAATTCTTGATTTGTTCCTATAATAGGATTATGTACAGGTCTCCCTAGCAGGAGACGGCACATGCCCCCCACAGCCCTCCACCCCCTCACATTTGGCCTGATAGCTGCAATTTTTGGCACTGCAGGCGCAGCCCTGGCGCCCCAGGCGCTGGCAGGGTTACCACCCGTGCTGATCATCGCCGGGCTTATCTTCCTCGTCGGCCTGGCCTTTGCCGGCTTTCTCTGGTGGCTCGCGGCGCGCAGCTTCGCCCTATTGGGCCAGCCCGGCACCACGCCCGAGCATATCGCCGCCTTGCGTGACCTGCCCATGGGCCTGCCCGAGGGCACGGTGCGCGCCATCCTCGCCCTCATCGTCGGCGTGGTGGGGCTGCCGCTGCTGCTCTTCGCCGCCGCACTGAATTTGTCCGATGCTGTGGCTGGTTACGTGAATGGCATCATCGCCGGGGTCTTCGGCTATTATTTCGGTGCGCGCGCCACCACGCCCGATGCCCAGGCCAATCGCCGCGTGGCCGAGGCCCTGGGCCAGGAACAGCGCGCCCACGAAACGCTGCGCCAAAACACCGCCACGGCCATCGAAGCCGCCACCGCAGCCGCCACCCGCCCGGCGCGGGAGGCCGATGCCATGGCGAGGCTGGAGCGCCATCTCAGCCTGGCCACCGAATTGGTGGAGAATTTCGGCCCCGCCATGCCCCCGGGCCTGCTGCCAGCCGAGGCCCCCGCCATGCTCCGCCGCGCCCGCGACGCGCTGGACGCCGCCCGCGCCACGCCGGCCGATCTCAGCCGCATCGCCGAAGCCACGGCCGCGCTGACCGGCACCAGCGGCCCCTTCGCCACCCTGCTGCGCCTGGCCGCGCCGCTGCTGCCCGCCGCGGCAGCGGGCGGGCCATTGGCCGGTGTCGCGCTGCTGCTGGGCTTGGGCTGGTCGCTCTCGGCCGGGGCCTGGCGCCGCTGGCAGGCCCAACTGCTCGAAGCGCCGCATGACCCCAGCCTCTTCGACCCTGGCGCCATCACCCCGCAGGAGGCGCTGGCACGTCTCACCCCGATCTTCGCCCAGGCCCTGGCATCGCTGCGCGACACCCCGGGCTTCGCGGCCGACCTGCTGGACATGGCGCTGCGCGATGACGGCGCGGCGCGAATCTGGGCGCGCTGGGGCGCCGGACATTTTCAAAACCCCGCCCAGGTGGCGGCAGGCCTGGCCGAATACCGCAGCGCCCTGCTGGCCGGCGAAGCGGCCGGCGATGTCTCGGCCGAGGCCATCCGCAGCGTCACCTCGGCCCTCTCCAGCGCAGCACCAGCCCTCCGTGCGGAGCCGCCCGATGCCGAAACCGCCCGCGCCTTGCTAACCCCAACCCAGGGCACACCGCAGCAGCACGCCGCGCTGCAAGCCCTGACCCTGCTGCTCGGCCGCCTGCGCGAGGCCCGGCAAGACCCGATGCAGCTCCTGCGCGAGGTGACGCCATGAGGCCGGCATTCCTGCTCATCTCGCTCGCCGGCTGCGCGCCCCTGGCCATGCTGCTGGACCCGCCGCTCGGCCAACTCGCCCGCTGGCGCGACACCCCGGCGCTGGCGGCCGGGCAGCCCGTCATCACCCCCTGCCCCGATGCCAACCCGGCCTGCCCGCAACTGCATGCCAGGCGGGCCGAGGCCTGCATGGCCGCCGCCATGGCGGCCCGCGCGCCAGGCGCCGCCTGCCCCGGCAGCGCCGCCCGGCCGATGCTGGATTGCGCCGCGCAAGCCTACGCCGCGGGACGCCGAACCAATCCCCACCCCGCGCTGGCCGCGGGCCAGGCACAGGCGCTGATCTGCTCAGCGAATTTGTCCGATAACACCCATTCCGCCGTTTTGGCGCGCGAGGCCATGCGCGCCGCCGAGGCCAGCCTCTCGCCGCTGCTGCAGGCCCGCGCCCAGGCGCTGCTCAACCAACCGCCAGGAACCACACCATGATCCCGCTCGACCGCAGCCTGTCCTTTCGCCTGCCGCTCATTGCCGGCGCCGATGTCCGGCAGGCACAACAGGCGCTGCGCCGCGCCGGCATGGGCAGCCTGGCCACCGATGGCATATTCGGCCCCGCCACGCGCGATGCGGTGCGGCGCTTCCAACAGGCCCAGGGCCTGCTGGCCGACGGCATTCTGGGCCCGGTAAGCTGGCGCCGGCTGATGCAGGCCGCGCCCCCCAGCACCACGCCCGCCGATTGGCGCGCCATGCTGCAACCCTTCATCGCCCGGCTGACCGAGGCGCATGGCGCCCCGCTCGGCAATGCCCCGCGCCGCTGGCAGCTCACCGCCGATGGCCTGTTGATCGATGGCCAACGCCCGGCGGCCGGCACCCCCATGGTGGCACGCGCCTGGGCCACCCATGGCGCCGCCATGCAGCGCGCCGCCCAGGCGCAGCGCGTGCCGGTGGAGTTGCTCCTGGCCTGCGCCTGCACCGAAAGCGGCGGCCGCGCCGATGCCCTGCGCGAAGAACCCGGATACCTGGATGACGAGACAACGCCCGACCGCGTCTCCCCCGGGCTGATGCAAACCCTGATCTCAACCGCGCGCGAGGCCCTGGCCGACCCAAAGCTCGACCGCGCCCGGCTGCTACAGCCCGAAACCGCACTGGCCGCCGGTGCCGCCTATATCCGTCGCCAAGCCCTGGCCAGCCGGCTTCCCACCGGCTTCGATCCACCGCTGGTCGCCATCGCCTATAACGCAGGCTCCCTGCGCCCGGCCGATAACCCTTGGGGCCTGGTGCAAACCCGCAGGGCCGAGGATTGGCACGCCGATGCCTTCTGCGCCTTCTTCAACGACGCCATCACCGTGCTGGGCGCGGTACCGCCGGAGGAGGCAACCCCCTCCTTCCTGCTACTCCTGCGCGGCCAATAGGGTGAGCAGGCCCTGGATGATCTGGGTCGGCGTGGGCGGGCAACCGGGGATGCGGATATCGGGCCGCATCACCGCCTCGCCGAGGCCACCCTCCACCGCATAACTGCCCTTGAAAACGCCGCCATCAATCGCGCAATCGCCCACCGCCACGATGAAGCAAGGCTCGGGCATGGCGGCCCGGGTGCGCAGCAGCGCCTCGGTCATGTTGCGGGTGACGGGGCCGGTCACCAGCAGCACATCGGCATGGCGGGGCGAGGCGACAAAACGCAACCCAAAGCGCTCCAAATCATGCACCACATTCTGGGTGGCGTTGAGCTCCAACTCACAACCATTGCAACTGCCGGCATCAACGGCCCGCAGCGCGAGCGAGCGGCCGAGCCTGCGGCGGGCGCTGACTTCCAGCATGGCGGAAAGCTCAGCCACCTCTTCCGGCCGCGTGGCGGGCGCCGGGTCGGTCAGCGGCCGCGCGACGAGGTTCTTGGCGAGCCTGGGCCAAAGCATCTACAGATCCACCCCCGAATACGAGCCATTGATGCTTTTATTGATCAGCGGGAAATCAGCCACGATATTGCCCTGCACCGCCGCCTCCAGCAGCGGCCAGTGCAGCCAGGAAGGATCGCGCAGGAAAGCGCCCTGGATCAGCCCGCCATCATCAAGCCGCAGCCAGCAAAAGCACTCACCGCGGAACCCTTCGGCCAATGCAAAACCTTCACCGGCCCGGGCTGGCAGCGGGGTCATGATCTCACCCTCCGGCATGCCGGCGGCGATGATGCGCAGCATGCGCAGGCTCTCACGAATTTCGCCCTGCCGCACGGCCAGGCGGGCCGCAACATCGCCCTCAGCACGGGTGACGGGCACCACCTCCAACTCATCATATGGCGGGTATCCCGGCACGGCGCGGGCATCCACCGCCCGGCCGGATGCACGGCCAACCACGCCGCCGGCATTGAGCAAGACCGCAAGCTCGGGCGCGATGATGCCGGTGCTCACCAGCCGGTCCTGCAGGCTGGCATGGCTGGCGGTGATGCGCTCCAGCGCCGGCAATTCAGCCTCGATCATGGCCAGCGCATCGGCAATAAGCCCCTGGCCACCGGCGGCAATATCGGTGGCCATGCCGCCGGGCAGCACACGGTCCATCATCAGCCTATGGCCGAAGGCAACATGGCAGGCACGCAGCAAGGCCTCGCGCAGCACCCCGGTGCGGGCATGCACGGCCGGGAAGGCCGCGTCATTGCAAATGAAACCCCAATCATTGAGGTGGTTGGCGATACGCTCGATCTCGGCCATGGCGGCGCGCAGCGCCACGGCGCGCGGCGGCGCGGTAACGCCCGCCGCCTGCTCGGCCGCCAGCGCGAAGGCCAGAGAATGCGCCACCGTGGAATCGCCCGAAAGCCGCGCCGGAAACCGTGCGGAGGCCCGCGGCGATTTGCCGAGCATGAGGCCGAGCGTGCCCTTATGGGTGTATCCCAGCCGGGCCTCCAGCCGCACCAGCGTCTCGCCCACGACATGGAATCGAAAATGTCCGGGCTCGATAATGCCGGCATGCACGGGGCCCACGGCGATCTGGTGCACCCCCGCGCCCACGGCATCGAGGAATTCAGGCTGTGGCGGCGCGGTGCCATGCCGCACCGGGCGGCCCGACATCGGGTTCAGCACCGGCCAGCGGCCATGATCCAGCCAGGGCCGGCCATCGATGCTGCCCACCGCCTCCAGGCCCCAAAGGTCATGAATGGCCCGCTCAAACCACGCCGCCGCCGGATGCTGGGCGGAGAGCGAGGCGAAGCGGCCATCAGGTGCCGGGCAACTGACCAATTCGGGCGCGGCGCCATCCATAAAGGCGGCATAGACGGTGGTGGGATCGGCCCACATCGCCAGCAGTGGCGGGCTGTTCAGGGCCAGCGCCTGCCATTCGGTGGCGGAGAGGTTTTTCCTGATCATCCCGGCACCTCCGCCGCCGCGCGCAACATCGCGGCGATCGGCGCCGGCATGGCGAGCATGCCGCAAAACGCCAGCAATAACAGGCTCCAGAGCGGAATTTGCACCAGCAGCCCCGGCGCTGGCGCATCGGGCAGATCCGCCGTGGCCGGCCCCAGGCACAGCCTTTGCGCCGCGCGCACCAGCGCCGCCGCCCCCACCAGCAGCCCCAGCAGCAGCGGCAGCAGCAACCATGGCGCCTGCCGCCCCGCGCTGGTCAGCAACAGAAACTCCGAGGCGAAGAGCATGAAGGGCGGCAGCCCGGCCGCCCCCAGCACGGCCAGCCCCAGCCCCCAACCCAACCCAGGATGCGAGGCGATGAGCCCGCCAATATCCGCCACACGCTGCGAACCCTTGAGTTGCACTGCAGCCCCCAGGCCAATGAACAGCGCACTCTTCACCAAGGCATGGCCGATCAGGTGCAGCAACCCGGCCAGATTGGCCGCCGGCCCACCCAGGCCAAAGGCAATGGCCGCCACGCCCATATGCTTGATGGATGACCAGGCGAAGAGCCGCCGCGCATCGCGCCGCCGCCACAGTCCAAAGGCCGCCACCAGCAGCGTCGCCACACCCAGCACCAGCAGGAAGGTGCCAGGCGGAATGGAGCCTGGATGGGCGCCCACCACGCTCTTGGCCCGCAGCACGGCATGCATGGCGGTGGTCAGCAACAGACCCGAGAGCATGGCGGTGATCGGCACCGGCCCCTCGGCATGGGCATCGGGCAACCAATGGTGCAGCGGCACCAGGCCCGACTTCGTGCCATACCCCACCAGCAGCAGGATAAAGGCCAGGTTCAAAAGCCCAGGATCCGCCGCCGCCGCCCCGGCGCGCAGCGCGGCGAAGGACAGGCCGGCACCGGGAAGCGCCATCTGCAGCACCACCGTGCCGAACAGCGCGAGCGCGATGCCCACGCCGCAGAGAATAAAGAATTTCCAGGCCGCCTCCAGCGCCGCACTGCTGCGCGGGCTGGCCACCATGATGACCGAGGCCAGCGTCGCCGCCTCAATCGCCACCCACATGAGGCCCAGATTATCCGACAGCATGGCCAACATATTGGCGGCGCAAAAACCCTGGAAGGCGGCGTGGTACTGGCGGGAATGCGAAACCCGTTCATGCGCCGAGAACACCGAAGTGGCGAGGCCGACAATGCCCGCCACCAGCACCAGCGGGTGGTTCAACGCATCAAGCCGCAGCCATCCCGTGCCGCCGGCCTCCATCAGCAACACAGCCAACAGTGTGGCGGCGGCAAAGACGATATTCAGCCAATGCGCCACGCGCGGCACCATGGGCAGAACCGCGGCGCCGATTGCCGGGATCAGAACCGCCCACATCAGTGCCGGTCCCCGCGATGGGCGTCGAGCGCCTGGGTGTCCAGGCTCGCCACCTGTTCGCGCATGCGCATGCCGAACAGCCCCGCCAGCGCCGCCACCACCAGCACCAGCCCAGCCGCGGAAAGTTCCACCACCAGCGGCATGCCAGCGGCACCGATGGCGGCGAGCATCAGCGCATTCTCCATGCTCAACAGCCCCGCCGCCTGGGCCAGGGCGTGGCGGCGGGTGCACATCATCAGCAGCCCCAGGAGCAGGATGGAGAGCGCAATGGCCAGATCCTCGCGCATCAGCGCCGAGGTGCCGGCAGAGGCCGGCAGCGCGACCAGGATGGCCAAGGCCACCATCGCACCACCACCGAGCAGCGCCGGGATGGTGGGCAGGCCGGCATCGGCGCCGGCGCCGCCCGTGCGGCGCGTCGCCTCACGCAGCGCCAGCGGTATCGCCACCGCCTTGGCGGCCAAAGCGATGGCGGCAGAGGCATAGAGATGGACCGACCCCTGAGAATAACCCTGCCACGCCGCCGCCATGGCCAACAGCAAGCCCTGCGCCGCCAGCAGCCAGATCAAGCCACCCAGCCGGCGCTGCGTCAGCAACAGAAAGGAGCACAGCAGCATGGCGCCGCCCAGCACATGCGCGATGTCATAGGCCAGACCACCCATCAGGCGAGCCCCGTCGAAACAAACAGCAAGGCCACCGCCAGCGCCGCCAGCAACAGCGCCACACCCAAAAATTCGGGAATCCGGAAGACACGCATCTTGGCAATCGCGCTCTCAAACACCGCCAGCGCCACGGCCAGCACGGTGATCTTGCCCAGCCACACCACCAGCCCGAGCAGCCAGGCCAAGGGCCCGGCCCCTGCTGGCGCGATGCCCCAGGGTATGAATATCGCCGAGAGCAGCCCCATCCAGACCAGCAGTTTCAGCGCCGCCTGCAACTCCCACACGGCCAAATGGCGGCCGCTCGCCTCCAGGATCATGGCCTCATGCACCATGGTGAGTTCCAGATGGGTGGCCGGGTTGTCCGCCGGCATGCGGGCATTCTCCACCAGCCCCACCGCCAGCAATGCCACCGCGATGAGGGCAAGCGAGACGCGCAGGCCCACGCCACCCTCGCGGAAGGCCAGGATCATCGCGTCCAGATTGGTTGTCCCGCCGATCATGGCCAGCACCAGAATGCAGAGCAGCAGCACCGGCTCGGCAAAGGCGGAAAAGCTCAATTCCCGCGCAGCACCCATGCCGCCAAAGGCGGTGCCAACATCCATACCGGCCAGCGCCAGCGCCACCCGGGCCAAGGCCAGCAGCCCCGCCAGCAGCAGCAGATCAGCCAGCGGCGCCAGCAGCATGCCCTGGGCAAAGCCCGGCACCAGCACCGCGGCGAAGAGCGTGGCCGCACAGGCCACATATGGAGCAGCGCGGGAGATTTCTGTTGCGCCATCGGCCAGCACCGGGCGCTTGCGCAGCAATTTTGCCAGGTCCCGCCAGGGTTGCAGCAGCGCAGGGCCACGCCGGCCCATCAGCCGCGCCTTCACCAACCGCACCAGCCCCACCAGCACCGGCGCCAGGGCCAGCACAAGCGCCAGATGCATCAGCTGCGTCAGAATGGCGGCGAGACCCAGGATCATGGCCGCTCCAGCACCGCCAGCACGGTCAGCAGCAGCACCAAGGTGGCAAAGAGCAGCCCCAGCGCGTGGCGGACGGAAAGGGCACGAAAGCGATCCACCCGGTTGCTGACGGCGTGGCGCGCGGCGCGCAGCGCGGTGAGGGCTCGCCAGGTCGGGTCAGCGCCGGAGGCGCTGTATTCCGCACTGGCCATGCTGCCGGGGGGCGGCACCGCCACGTTTTCACGCGCGGCCATCAGCGGGCCGGCCAGCATGCGGGAGATGGGCTGGGCAAAACCCGCGCCGCTGGGCTGCGTGGCGGCATTGCCAAAGGGCAGATGCACGGGGGGCGCGATGAAGCCACAATCCCAGGCCGGTGCCCGGGTGGCACCGCCGCCACCACGCCATTGCGCGCCACGCCACAGCGCCAGGGCCAAGATGGCCAGCAGCAGGATGGCCGGCAGCACCATATACCGCGCGCCGGCATCGCCCGCCGAAAGCCCCAGCATGCTCCCTGGCATTTCCACTGCCGGGCCCAACCATTGCCCCAGCACCGGCTGCATCAGCCCCAGCGCCAGGGCGGGAAACACCCCCAGCAGGAGGCTCAGCGCCGCCGGCAACAGCAGCGCCACGCGGCCCAGGCCGGAAATATCTTCGGCCCCCGCCACCCGAGGGCTGCGCGGGCGGCCCAGGAAGACCAGCCCCCAAAGCCGCAGCATGGCCGCCGCACCCAGCGCCACCGCCATGGCCACCAGCGCCAGCGCCACCAGGGCTGCGAATTGGAACAGCGCATCACCCGTGCGCCAAGCACCCAGCAAGGCCTGCAGCAACAGCCATTCGCTGGCAAAGCCCGAGAGCGGCGGCACGGCAGCGGCCGACAGCGCGCCCACCAGCATGGCCCAGCCCAACACCGGCATATTGCGCAAAAGCCCGCCCAGCGCGTCGATCCGGCGCTGCCCCGCCTCCTCCAGCACCACGCCCATACCCAGGAAGAGCAGGCATTTGAAAAGCCCGTGGTTCATCACGTGCAGCAGCGCGCCAGCCAGCGCCAGCGCCGCGGGCACCGCCATATCGGCGCCACGGAACATCAGCGCAAGGCCGAGGCCCACCGCGATCATCCCAACATTCTCAATGGTGGAACAGGCCAGAATGGCCTTGGTGTCAGTCTCAAGATTGGCGCGCAGCGCCCCCAATAGGGCCGAGGCCGCGCCCATCAGCAGCAAAGGCATACCCCAGAAGGAGGCCTGGGCCGGGCCGCAGAGGTCGAAGACCATCCGCAGGATCACATACAACGCCACCTTGACCATCACCGCCGACATCAGCGCCGAGACATGCGCCGGTGCGGCGGGATGCGCGAGTGGCAGCCACACATGCAAAGGCGCCAGGCCCGCCTTGGCCCCCGCCCCCAGCGTGACCAGCAAGAGCACCCCCAGGGCAGCAAAACCCTCCGGCGGCGCTGCGCGCAGGGCAGCGAAGCCCAGCGACCCTGCCCCGGCCGATAGCAGGCCCATGGCCGCCATCAGGCAGCCACCGCCGCATATGGCAAAAACCAAGTATAGCCGGGCCGCCCGCCGCTCATGCAAAATGGCCCAACTGGCCAGCGACATGGCCTCAAAGCCCAGCAGCAGGGAAAACCCATCGGCAGCGGTGATGCACAGCGCCATGCCGAACAGAAAGATCGGGAAGCAGATCAGTTCATGGCGCGGCCCCGGCGACATCAACAGCGCGGCGAAGGCGCCCGTCAGCCCGAGCAGCAACAGAAACCAAGCCGAAAGCGGGTCCAGCGCGACCAGCGCCGCCGCCCAGGGCGGTCCGAATGGCAGGGCCATGATGTCGGCCGAGGGCGCGAGCAGCGCCATCACTGCCAGGACAGCCATCCCCAGCATCACCATGGCGCCCCCCAGGCGCAGCACAGCCATCAGGCCCAGCGCTGCCGGCAGCACAAGCAGCAGCAACGCCGCGAGCAGCAGGCAGAGTGCGGTCAGCATGATGGCGGGATTCGGCGTGACACGGGCGCAGCATGCGTCATGCAGCACGCGCTGGGGAAGACTTGGCGGTGGACGCAGCGGCAGAATTCCCATACCGGGACAATTCGATTAAGAATCCCGGTGGAATTCCACTTGGCTTGGGACAAAACGTTCATGCAACGACGCAACATCATGTCGGCAAGCGCCGCAGCCGCGGCCATTCTGCCCGTCCTCGCCAGCCCGGCGCTGGCCCAGGCCACGCCGGAAGTGCGCTGGCGCTGCGCCAGCAGTTTTCCCCGCGCTCTGGACACCATTTATGGTGCGGGTGAGCATGTCGCGCGCCGGGTGGCGGCGCTGACTGACAATAAATTCCGCATCCAGGTCTTCCAGGCCGGTGAATTGGTCCCAGGCCTCGCCACGCTGGACGCGGTGCAGGCCGGCACGGTGGAATGCTCCCATACCGCCAGCTATTACTTCGTCGGCAAGGACCCGACCTTTGCCTTTGACGGCACCGTGCCGTTCGGGATGAATTTCCGGCAGATCAATTCCTGGCTCAACGCCGGCGGCGGGCGTGAGGTGATGAAGGATTTCTTCGCCACCTACAACGTGCTGAGCATTCCGGCCGGCAATACTGGCGCGCAGATGGGCGGCTGGTTCCGCCGCGAAATTCGCACGGTGGAAGACCTGCGCGGGCTGAAAATGCGCATTGGCGGCTTTGCCGGCAATGTCCTGGCCAAGCTGGGCGTGGTGGCGCAGCAGATCGCCGGCGGCGACATCTACCCGGCGCTGGAGCGCGGCACGATCGACGCCGCCGAATGGGTCGGCCCCTATGATGACGAAAAGCTGGGCTTCCAGCGCGTGGCGCCGTTTTATTACTATC
>Ga0214921_10001437_pt1 | contig 40718 bp, 39 predicted proteins | sample LL1505_MetaG_FD_177992 | JGI IMG/M metagenome (GOLD analysis project Ga0214921, IMG submission 177992) | Freshwater microbial communities from Lake Lanier, Atlanta, Georgia, United States - LL-1505 | ecosystem: Environmental > Aquatic > Freshwater > Lake | place: USA: Georgia | collected...
GCGACATCGCCTCCATGATCTCGATTGCCTTGCCTGCCTCCAAAACGCAAAAAACCGCCCGTGAAAGGGCGGTTTTGAGTGACCGAGACATTCGTTCGGTCGAAGTGGTTGCGGGGACCCGCAACCACCGAGATTTAAGGTGCTGGGCCTAGATTTTTGCCCAAGACCTCCCCAAGAAGCCCGACACGATCTATCCCGGCGCGAAAGTCAGCAGGTGACGTCCCCGCGCAAGGATCACAGATTACTGCTCACCGGGGCGCGGCAAATGGAGCGGCAAACCGCGACCCATTTCCTTGCAGGCCTTATAAACCCATTGCGCGATGGCCAGATCTGCGGCTGCAGTCCCGTTATTATTCGCATGGTAGGTAATTTGGTCATCACTGGTACGGCCCGGCACATTTCCTGCCGCCACATCACCAAGCTCAAATATCTTATCCCAAGTGATGATGCCTTCCTGTAGCGGATCGAAAATGCCCGCCTGCCTCTCACTCTCAATCGACTCGCGCCAATTGGTCACGATGATGTCTGCACGACGAACCGTCTCGTCGTCATTCTCACGTCGCCCCTTCTTGACCCAGCCACCTTTCACCAATGCGCTGTTCGAGCCCACAACTGTGACCACATGCTGGCCCGGTTCCAACCAAGCACCGTCGAAGACAGGAACATTTGAACTCGTCGCGCAGATCACCACATCCTGTCCCGTAATGGTCTCACGCGGAGTCTCGACTGGGATGAATTCAGCATCGACCAACTTCGACATTTCCGCACAGAATTTGGCGCGATTTTCAGGGTTACGGCTGTAAACACGGTAGGTTTCAATCGCACGTTCGTTCTGCAGCGCAAGAACCTTGTGCAAGGCCTGCCCACCTGTGCCCAGAACACCGGCCGTCTTAGAGTTTTTTCGCGCCAGATAACGAAAACCCACGCCGCTCGTGGCCGCTGTGCGCAGAGCCATCAGGCTTGAGAAGCCGACACGCTTATCTGTGATTTCACCCACCATGATGCATTTCAATTCGGCGGTGGTGGAATCCCACATCAGATAAACGGGATGCTCGCGGTAAGGATAATCCTGATTGGTTTCGTCGGGCAAAACCTGTTCGCCGCGCGTCAATGACCCAATGATACCCAACCCATCCACACCGCCGGGGAAATTGGAAACGCGCACATTTTGACGCGAATGAACACGACGACGGGGTGCATTGATGATGGGAAACTCAGCAGCCTCGCGATATCCCTGATCGACCATGTCGATCGCGGTCCCCATTTCAATGACATCCTTTATGTCTTGCGGCTGCAAGAGCAGCACCGAGAAATCATTCTTACGCATGTGGGCGCACCCTCCCCTTGTGATTTTGAGATGAGCTTAGGGAGGCGCCCATCCGCTCAGCAAGCGCGGGTTCACCGTGTGAAAACCTCGATTGAAGGCCTCACAAGCCTCCCGATACGCTAAGAAAAACTTAGGGCGGGGGGGGGATTGCGTTGAACCTGAAACTCACTCTCGCTTGTGGGCCCTATGACCGCATTGATGCATTGGCACAAAAGAGCGTCCAGATTGAGGGGGTCGACCTTCATGTCGAAACCATTCAGTCACCCCGCGAGCTTTTTGACCGCGTCGAAAAGGGCGAGTTTCAGCTGACGGAGCTCTCAGCATCAGAGTTTATCTCGGAAATGTGCGGTCCCGGATCACGCTTTGTCGGCCTACCGGTGTTTCCGTCGAAAGTCTTCCGACACGGCTTTATCACGATCAATACGCAGACCGGCATTCAGACGCCGCAAGACCTTGCAGGGCGACGCATCGGCGTCCCGCTCTATACCCAAACAGCCGCCATTTGGGTGCGCGGCATTTTGGAAGACGAGTATCAGGTCGATCTCTCGCAGGTGCGCTGGATCCAAGGCTCCGTCGAACAGCCAGGCTCCCATGGAGATGCACATCCACCGGCTCTGCTTAAACCTGTCAATTTGGAAAATAATGAAACCGGCCGCTCGTTGAATGATCTTCTGGCAGCCGGCAAAATTGACGCCATTATCGGCGCGCGGCTCCCGCCGTCGCTAGGCAAAGATCCCCGCATCGGTCGCCTCTTTCCGGATTTTCGGGAGCGCGAGAAAGATTATTTCCGACGCACGCGTATTCATCCAATCATGCACCTCATCGCCATTGATCGATCGCTGCATGAGGCCCAGCCCTGGCTTGCAAAACGTTTGTTCAAAGCCTTTGTGGCCGCCAAGGAGCAGGCTTGGAGCAATTTGAGTTTCTCTGGCGCACAAAAGACCATGCTGCCCTGGCTATTTGCCGACATTGCGGAAGTAGAAGATGTCTTTGGTGCCGATCCTTGGCCCTATGGGCTCGAAGCAAATCGACCAGCCCTTACAAAGCTCGTAGACTATATGCACCAGCAAAATTTTATTTCGAGACGTCCAAATCTCGAAGAATTATTCCTGGTCTTCTAAAACGAGGCACATGGCTCATGAAAAAAGTCAGCCTGCCACTTGCTTTCGTCGGCCTCTCAACGCTGGTGGAATTCTCTCCATCGGCCATTGCCCAGACCGAAACCTCATCAGGAAAGCCCATTTCCCTCATTGTGGGGTTTAGCCCCGGCGGTGGATATGATCTTTACGCACGCCTCGCCGCCGATCATTACGGTCGTCACTTGCCGGGCGCGCCCAAAATACTCATACAAAATATGCCAGGCGGCGGTGGCCGCCGTTCATCGTCCATCTTGCTGGAAATGCCGCACGCGATGGCACTGTGATCGGCATGCTACCGCAAGCTATTGCCCTTGATGCCCTGTTGGGAGAAATGCCAGCCAACGTTAATGTGGCCGCTCTCGAGCCGATCGGCCGAATGACTGACAACATCGAACTGCAAGTCACTTGGCATACCTCGCCGACAAAAACTTTTGCTGACGCACAAAAGCGCGAAACGACGACAGCTGCGACGGGGGCAGCCGGCATATCGAGCTTTGTTCCCCGCGTCACAAATCTTCTTCTCGGGACCAAATTTAAGGTCATTGATGGATATCGTGGCTCTGCCGATATGGTGCTCGCCGTCGAGCGAGGCGAAGCAGAAGGCATGGTCCAGACATGGCCAGACCTGAAGTCCAATAACCGGCGACTGCTTGATCAGAAGCAATTAAACCTTGTCTAGCAGATCAGCATCAATCGCCACCCGGAACCGCCCTATGTTCCGGCACTGGTCGAGTTTGCTCAATCGCCTCTTCAAAAAGGCGCGCTGCAAGCCATTGCAGGAACCGCAGAAGTTGGCCGCTCTCTTGCGGCTCCTGGCGGCGTCAGCGAAGAGCGAATAAAAATACTACGCAACGGTTTTGAGAAAATGGTCAAGGACCAGGCCTTTCTCGACGATGCAGCCAAAAAAACCGGCCAATCTCGCCTGCCTCCAGCGATCAGCTCAAGACATGGATCGCACAGACCATGGCAACGCCGAAAGAAGCGATTGAGCCGCTCAAAACCGCACTGGCTGAAAGCTCGAAATAATCACCACACACCGAATGGGAGACCACGTTTTTTATGCGTCCCTGTGCGCTTCGCAATATCTTCATCAGAAATTGTGATGCGCGACTTACGATGAAGCGCCCATTCAGTCAGAATCTTATGCATCTCATCGCGCGTTGCGGCCTTTGAAGAGTCTTCACCAAGGTCGTTGAATTCGTGCGGATCATTAAGCAGATCGAAGAGCTGCGGCCGGAAACCTTCGTAATGAATATATTTCCAGCGATCTGTGCGGACCATATACGCGCGCGATTTTGACGGCTCCATTCCAAGCTCGAGACGCGCCTCACGAAAGGAATAATCGCATTCGCTGATCACGGCATTACGCCACGCATGAGCCTCGCCACGCGTCGCTGGCATGAGCGAAAGCCCCTCGAGAATATGCGGAACTGGCTTGCCACCAAGCGCATCTAGAAAAGTGGCGGCGAGATCAATGGATTCGACCAAACGATGATCAATCTGTCCACGCGTTGCATCTGCCGATGCGTCCGGATTGTAGATGATCAGCGGAACCCGAATGCTTTCCTCATGGAATAGCTCTTTCTCGCCCAACCAATGATCGCCAAGATAGTCACCATGATCACTGGTGATAACAATCATCGTGTCTTTGAAGAGGCCACGACCTTCCATCCAAGCAAAGAGCCGCGCCAAGTGATCATCGAGCTGGCGGATTAATCCCATATAGGCAGGGATCACCGTGTCGCGCACTTCATCGCGCGAGAAATTAGTGCTCTCTTCATGATTCATATAGGCCGCAACGACAGGATGTGGCGAGCGCCTTTCCGCATCACTCCGATTGGCGGGAATGATGTCTTTTTCGTCGAACATGTCGTGATAAGGCGCAGGCGCAATATAAGGCCAATGCGGCTTTATGTAAGACAGATGCAAGCACCACGGCTGCGAACCCGCCTCTGCGATAAAGTCCATGGCCCGATCCGTCATATAGGCCGTCTCAGAATGTTCATCAGCAACGCGCGCAGGCTCACGCGCATTGCGCATCAGCCAGCCAGAAAGAGTTTCGCCGTCTTTCTGCGCGGAATTGGCCGCCGAATGCCACGGATTATCCCCGTCATAGCCTTTGGAGCGTAGGTAACGATTATACGCGAGATCAGTTGATGAAGGCACATCCGGCCAAAGACCATCGTCGCGCTCAAATGGTTCAAATCCACACTCGCTCGCGAGGACACCCTCTTGTGAGTGTGGATCAACTCCCAGTCGCGCAAAACCCACCAGATCAGCCGTCATGTGAGTTTTACCAACGAGCGCAACACGTGTGCCCAGTGGCCGCAAATGATCGCCCATCGTCATTTCGCCGACACGAAGCGGTACGCCGTTCCATGTCGAGCCATGCGTGCTCATGTAACGGCCTGTATAAAAGCTCATGCGTGAGGGGCCGCAGACGGGTGCTTGAACAAAGGCCCGACTGAAGCGCAGACCTCGCGCAGCAATCCCGTCCATAGCCGGCGTCTTCAGATGCGGATGACCATAGCAAGATAGATAATCAGCCCGCAGCTGATCAGCCATGATGAATAAAACGTTCTTAATCGGCATGATCGGCTCAGAACGGCTTGTCGCCAATCACAGCAGTCCGTTCCATCCGGCGACGATTCGGATAGTAATCATTCGCGGCATAGTGCTGCGTCGATGAATTGTCCCAAAAGATAATATCTCCAACACCCCAGTGAAAGCGGAACTGATATTCCGGCACATGCACCTGCTGGAAGAGATAGTCTAGCAAAACACGGCTTTCATCTTCATCAAGCTCTACAATCCGAATTGTGAACTGTGGATTCACATAAAGGCATTTCCGTCCAGAAATTGGATGCGTGCGAATGACAGGATGGATCGGATTTGGATAAAGCTCTTCCATCTTGCGCAGACGCTCCTGATCCTCAGGCGTTTTTTTAAAAAGCTTCCGAAAGTTTTGAAAATCGTGAACGGCTGTGAGGCCATCCAAAAACTTACGCATGGGAGCACTCAAGCATTCATAGACCGTTTCCATATCACACCAGAGCGTGTCGCCACCAACATCCGGAATGATTTGCGAACGCAAGATTGTATATTTCGTCGGCTTGATACGAAATGTCGTATCGCTGTGCCAAACATCGGTCGATAGAACCGGATTGTCCTTGTGATTGTCCAAAACCATGATTTCCGGAAACTCACCCTCGGGGCGGAAGGGATGCACTTCGAGATCCCCAAAATTCCGGCTCAAGTCGACATGCTCTTTTGTCGTCAGGTTTGCGCCACGCACAAAGATTACCTTGTGCTCGACAAGTGTTGCCTCGAGAGCATTAAAGGTGGCCGCATCCAGCGGCTTTTTCAGGTCAAGCCCAATCACTTCTGCGCCCAAATGACTACCAACCCTTTTGACAGTAAAGGGACGCGATCCGGCGGCGGGAGAGATAGCTGCTTGCGTGCTCATGAAACGGCTCCTGATTGTCTGGAGATCATTCTTAAGCCACTCACAACTGCGCAACCGGCCGGTTCACTGCGTGAAAAGATCTCAAAGCCTCCCGACTGGTTCACCACGTGAAAAAGCGACTTGTCCTGCCCAAGGGCCCAAATATGCTTTTACCCAATGAGGCAGGACAAATCTGCCATGCGGGATGGGGGGAAGCTTATGCGACAAAAAGTGCGCATTGGTTTTGTGCTGAGCAGTCTGCTGGCGGCAACCGCACCCTGCTGGGCTGCTAAAAACGACGAAATCGAAGCCTTTTACAAAGGCCGCCCTGTCTCCGTCATCATTACAGGCTCGCCCGGATCCATTTACGACATGTATGCGCGCACAATCACGCAATACATGAGCAAATATATCCCGGGCAACCCCACCTTTGTGCCGCGCTCCATGATCGGCGGCGGCCATTTGGTTGGAACCAATTATCTCTACAATGTCGCCCCACGTGATGGATCGGTCATTGGCTCCATCGGGGAGACTATGCCTCTTACGCAAGTCCTCGAACCTGAAGCCACGCGTTTCGATGTCAGTAAATTCAACTGGATTGGCAATCCTAACATTGCAAACCTGACACTTGCCGTCTGGAGCAAAAGCGGCGTGATCTCACTGCAAGATGCGATGAAAAGCGAAGTGGTGATTGGTGCCAGCGGAGCCAATTCACCATCCGGGCAGACACCCACATTGCTCAACAATATTCTCGGCACCAAGTTCAAAGTGGTGAATGGATTTCCGGCCAATCAGTTAGATATTGCCATGGAACGGGGCGAAATTGACGGTCGCGGTAGTGCGCAATGGCACTGGTGGAAGTTCAATCGTTCCGACTGGGTGCGTGACAAGAAAATCAACATTCTTGTTCAAATCGGCCCGCGCAAAGACCCCGACCTGTCGCAAGTTCCATTATTGAGCGAGCTCGCCCGCACACCTGAAGAACGACAGATCTTTGATCTCTTTTCTTCCACAGTCACAGTTGGGCGACCCTTGTTAGCGCCACCTGACGTGCCCAAGGAACGCATCAAAGCCCTGCGCGCGGCTTTTGACATTGTGATGAAGGACAAAGCTTTTCTGGAAGACGCCAAAAAGCTCAACCTCGAAGTCGATCCGCTCTCAGGCGAAATGCTTCAAGCTGCTGTGACAGCCGTCACGAAAACACCCGCAGATGTGATTGCTCGCGCAAAAATTGCCATTGGCATCGCCAAATCTGGATCTGGTGAAAAAAGCGAAACAGAAAAATAAGCAAGAATTAGGGAGACTTTCATGTATCCGTTGAAATTGAGCATTGCGACATGTGATTATGACCATTTCAGAGATTTTCGCTTTGGTCTCGTCAATGCTGAAGGCATCCAACAAAATTGGATCACATTAGGTCACCATGAGATTTTTGCTCGATTCACATTCAACCGTGAATTTGATGTGAGCGAATTGTCATTTGCCAAATTCATGGCGCAGGTCACGCGCGACGAGCCCGATATTATTGGCCTCCCGGTGATCTGCTCACGCCTTTTCCGCTTTGGCTCCTTCTACGTGAATAAGAAGAGCGGCATCAAAACGGTACAAGACCTTAAGGGGAAGAGAATTGGATCGCCCGAATGGGCCCATTCCGCGGCAGTTTATATGCGCGGATGGATGCATAATGAATGCGGGGTCAAACTGCAGGATGTGCATTGGTATCAGGCCGGAACAGACGCTCCGGGGCGCATTGAAAAGGTCGAATTAAATCTGCCTGAGGGCGTGCAACTCACCCGTAAAGATGACACATCTCTCTCCGACATGCTGATCTCAGGCGAGATTGATTGCGCGATTATTGGCCGCCCACCAGCCTGTTTCAAACAAGGCCATCCGGACATTGTGCGGCTCTTTCCAAACTTCCAAGAAATGGAAGAAGACTATTTCTCCAATACCGGAATTTGGTCGATCATGCATATGATGACGATCAAGAAGAGCATTTTGGATCAAAATCCATGGGTCGCTCGCAACCTCTACAATGCTTTCTTGGAATCAAAAGATCGCGCCCTTGAGCGCCTCGTTGACCCTTCCATCTCTCGCTACCCTGTTCCTTGGGGGTCAACTTATGCGCGGCGCATGCGCGATCAATTCCATGGCGACATGTTCCCCTTCGGCATCGAGCCCAATCGCAAAACATTCGAACAAATGCTGCTCTACACATACCAACAAGGCATCGCTCATAAACACGTCACGCCGGAAGATATTTTCCCCGCTGGTATCATGACCAAGATCGTCGTCTGACAGGGTTATGCAAAATGTCCATGGAACGCATTATCAAAGATCTGGTCATCGCAAACCGTATCTTAGCCAATGAAAGGGTTTTGGATTCGTTTGGTCACGTCAGCGTTCGCCACCCGGAGCGACCTGATCGCTATTTTCTAGCGCGCTCTTGCAGCCCGGGCATTGTGGAAGAAAGCGATATTGTCGAATTCTCTCTCGATGGCGTGCCAATCAAATCAGAAAATCGCCCTCTTTATCTTGAACGCCATCTTCATGGGGGCATGTACGAAACACATCCGAGCGTGAATGCGGTCTTGCACGCCCATGCAGATGATATGCTTCCATTCACGATTACCGATATTCCCATGCGCCCCGTTATCCAGTCTGTCGGCGACATGGGGGCAACAATCCCGGTTTGGGATATCGCCGATAAATTCGGTGATGATACCGATCTTCTCGTCTGCACCATGGACCAAGGGCGCGATCTCGCGCGCTGCCTTTTGCCGAATAAAGTCGCCTTGTTGCGCGGACATGGTTTCGTGTCAGTTGACCTCAACCTCATCAGCCTCGTTCGTCTCGCTGTCTTCCTGCCGCGTAATGCGCGCGTGCTCATGGCAGCAACCACACTGGGGACACCGATTAAAGCCATAAAGCCCGGCGAGATCGCGGCGCGCCTGCGTCTTGACCCAGGCTCTCCATCCATGCGGCGGGGTTGGGAATATTGGGCGAGAGAAGCGGGCTGCGGCCATCTTTTGTAAAGGAGCGACAATCATGATGCGCACTTACTTACTTTTATCTGCAGCTTTGTGCAGCATCACGACTACATTGGCTCATGCAGATTCCGTGTCTGATTTTTATCAGAACCGCAACGTCTCTCTCATCGTCGGCTTTCCCCCGGGCGGGGGATATGATGCAAATATGCGTGTCTTGAGCCGCCACATCGGCAAGCGCATCCCCGGCGAACCTACAATCACAGTCTCCAATATGCCTGGCGCCGGATCGTTGACTGCAGCCAATTTTCTAGCGCGATCCGCACCACGTGACGGAACAGCGCTTGCTATGTTCAGCTCCTCAGCAGCGATGGAAGCTATTTTTCAAAACAAGGCCGCAACTTTTGATCCGCAGAAATTCAGCTGGCTCGGGAGCATGTCGCAGGAAGTGACCTTCTGCGGCGTTTGGCAAGGCCCGAATATTCCATCCACTTTTGCTGAGATGATGAAAACCAAAACCGTCTTTGGCTCAGGAGGAACAGCGGCCATTACCTACCAACACCCGATGGTTCTCAGAAATGTTCTGGGCGCGAATGTGGAAGCTGTGACTGGCTATGCGGGCACACGCGACATCAACCTCGCAATGAACCGCGGCGAGGTGAATGGAAGCTGCGGCCTCTTCGAATCCTCAATCTCTTCACAATGGGGGAATGAAGTGAAGACCGGCCAGCTCAAGCTGGTCATCCAAATGGGCGCAAAAAGAACCGATTCCTTCGGTCCCATCCCCAGCGTCTATGACTTCGCCAAATCTGACGAACAACGCGCCATTCTGGACGTGCATTTCAAGCAGCTGCTGCTCGCTCGCCCCGTCGTGGCCCCACCTGATGTTCCCGCTGATAGACTTGCCGCACTGCGAAAGGCTTTTGTTGCAACGCTCAATGATCCTGCATTTCGGGCGGATTCCGATAAATTGGGAATCGACATCGATTATGTAAGTCCAGAAGCCATACAAGAGCTCCTCGCAAGCTTTGCAGCCATGTCCCCCGACATTCGACAAAAGGCTCTGGCTGTTATCGGCCGATAGGCTCTCGCCTTTTGGCGTAGGGGTGATAGCCTTTCAAAAAAAGGGGGGGAGGGGGCACCGATGAGGGAAACAAAGGTCAAAAGCGTACGTGCTTTAGAACGCGGACTTTTGGTTCTTGAAACGATCAAAACGCTTGGCTCGGTCAATCTGGCCGAGCTGCACAATCGAACATCTCTTCCCCGTGCAACAATTTTAAGATCGCTGCGCACACTCCAAGAGAGTGGATGGATCACCTCACGCGGGAATGAAGCAGAATACCGACCCGGGCCGAAACTTGGTGGCGCAACAGCTCCGAGCAAAGTCAGCATCGCTGATCTGTCCGCTCCGGTTCTCCAAAAGCTGACCAAAGCCGTAAACCTACCTGCAGATGTTGCCGTGCGTCGCGGCACACGCATGCTCATCATCCAGAGCTCACGACATCTCGCCTCATTCCCGATCAATGCTCGCCCGGAAGGCCGACAGCCCTGTCTTTTGCGATCTGCTCTTGGTCGCGCCTATCTTGCCTTTTGCCCGGATGACGAGCGCAAGCAACTCATAAATCTTCTTGAACAATCGACGGATCCAGATGATCGGCCCGCGGGCGTTCGCAAATGGGTTGATCGCATGCTCGCTGAATGTCGACAGCAAGGCTATGGCATTCGAGAAGCAGATTACTGGGCGGGTGCAGAAGATTTTGGCGCAGAAGTCAGCGCTATTGCAGTACCCGTCAAGATTGATGAACGCGTCATTGCTTGCGTCAATTTAATGTGGGCCACAGGCACCAAAAATGTGCGTGATTTTGCTCAGGAAAATCTCCCTGCTTTAAGGGTAGCTGCAGATGATCTTGCACTTGCTTGCAAGCAGAAACCTTCATCCTTGAGCCACACAGCACTCGCGAGCCATTAGAGCGACTGCGCCATCTGAGCCGATGCAACAGCAGGAAACGCTATTTGCAATGCTCAAACACAAAAGCCGCCCTTTTGGGGCGGCTTTTGTTTGATTTGGTTGCGGGGAGACGCTACCACCTCTACCGAACCTTTTTGGGCTCCGAGAGAAAAAAGCCCACATGAACCTTCAGTCAAGACAATTCACGGCCCCCAAACCTCGGTTAGCCTTGCGCCAGCAAAACCAAACGGCTCAAAGGCGCGTAAGCCATAAATCAAGAAAGGCAACTTTTTAGGGAGCAGGCCACCTTGAAAACTGAAAAGTATTTCGAAACTTATGTGTGGTGATGGCGAGTTTGAGGGGATAAAATTACGAGCTATGAAGAAATCGCCATTGATTTGCTTGGTCAAGTTGACGTCTTGTCACTTTGCACTAGCTGCCACCAGCGCTACTCGAAGCAAGCCTGCGAGCGCTGAAGCAGCTGGCGATAATGTACGTGTCGATAGCGTTACTATTCCTGACACACGTTCATATTTTGGTGATGCCAACGGGCGTGCGACGAGATCGAGATCGGGTCTCTTGCGAAGTACAAATTTGGGCATCGCTGCAACGCCTAAATTCTTTGCGACGAGGGCCAGCAATGCAGCTGAGTGCGCGACCTCGTATTTGCCGCTAGAGCCGCCCCCATATGCCGCAAACTGTTGAGCAACGATTTTGTGCGAAGCCATACTGGGGGCCATTTCGATCATCTTGTAATTTGCCAACTCCTTCCACTCTACTATTTTGCGTCTTGCAAGAGGATGGTCTTTTCGGCAGATCAAGTGCAACTGATCACGCAAAAGCGGCTCAAACATCAGTTCTGGTGGAACGTCTGCCATTTGAGCGATGCCGAGATCTACTTCACCTTGAGCCACGCTACGCATTACCGACGGCCCCGACATATCAAGCACTTTGACATGAATTCGTGGATGCGCTGCAGCGAACTGTTCGATAACATCAGGTAAGAGAGTATCGACCAGGGACGTATTGCAGGCGACGGCAACGTGACCTGAGTTGAGCGCAATGATGTCACGAATTTCAATTAGTGATCGCTGAAATGCAGCATTTGCACGACTAGCAACCGGGAAAAATACCTCGCCCACCTTGGTCAAACTGACCGACCGGGTCGATCTGTCTAGCAGCTTCGTGCCCAAACCATCTTCAAGTTTTCTCAATCGCTGCGAAAGCGCAGGTTGCGTGATGCCCAAGTCTTTTGCCGCTCGGCTGAAGCTCTTAGTCTCAGCCACCGCGATAAAGGCAACGATTTCGTCGTGTTTTATCCTCATACCAACTTTGCATATATAAATATCGATTATAAATCAACAATTTTTTCCGATTTGACTTGAACGTGCTTGCTCGTAAATCATCTTCAAGAGTTGTTAGGCAATCTAAAATCTGTCGCTTATGCGAACCCGAAACGGGATGTAGCACATTCTTGAAACAAGCAGCGATACAAATGGGAAACGCTATGATTTCGCAGCTCAAATTTTATGTTGGCGTTTGTTGTTTGATGATGACGCTGACTGAGTATGTTTCGGCTCAAGAGAACTTTTTTCAAAACAAGAAAATTAATTTAATCGTGGGCTACAGTCCCGGCGGCAGTAATGATCTTTATGCCCGCCTCCTTGCCCGTTTTCTTCCAAGACACCTTGCAGGTAATCCGACGGTTATCGTGACGAATATGCCCGGCGCTGGTTCGATACGAGCAGCAGACTATATTTACGGCATAGCCCCCAAGGACGGAACAGTCATCGGTACAGTCAGCCGCGGCATTGCATTTGACCCCTTATTCGGACTGCCAAGCGGCAAGTTTGAGGCCACGAAATTTAGTTGGATTGGCTCGGCGAACGAGGAAGTCTCAGTCTGTGTGTCTTGGGAGACATCGCAGATCAAGGTTTTCGATGACTTATTAAAGTCGGAACTCGTTGTCGGAAGTCTCGGCGGTGGCTCAGACTCCGATTTGTTCCCGAAGGTCATGAATGCCGTCTTGGGTACAAAATTCAAGGTTGTGCCTGGCTATCCGGGTGGCAACGAGCTCAATTTAGCTATCGAGCGTCATGAATTAGAAGGTCGATGCGGGTGGTCGTGGGCTGCACTGAAGTCCACGCACCGCCCCTGGTTGGAAGCTAAGAAAGTACATGTTCTCATACAACTCGCTCTCAACAAGCACAGTGACTTACCGTCGGTTCCATCTGTAATGGACTATGCAAAGTCCGATGAAGATAGGCAGGTGTTAAAACTGATTTTTGCCCGTCAGGTAATAGGCCGGCCCTTCTTGGCCCCTCCCGGCATGCCACAGGCTCGGCTTCAAGAGCTTCGCGTTGCCTTTTGGCAGACGCTAAACGATCAGAATTTTCTCCAAGAGGCGGAACGCCAGGAACTCGAAATTACACCTGTTAAAGGAGAGGATGTCGAGAACCTTATCAAGGAGACATATAAAATGTCGTCTGACGTGATCTCTAAAGCGGCCGCGGTGTTAAAAAAATAATAATAAATCTTACGGGCGTTCAGCCTCAAATATACAACCAAAATGGAGCCATGCCATGAAACAAGCACGCGCATTGTCATTTATCGATATTCCTCAACGGAGTTCGAAGCCTAGGTCTGTTGGACTAACTCTCGCGCGTGACTTGGGTTATGGATATACAGAGGCTGAAAGCTGGGTAGAGGCTGTTGGCGAGTTCATTGACTTCGTGAAGATGCGACACCTCTTTACACTGTTGATGACGGAGGACAAGAATGACCTTGTACGCCGGAAGATCAGTCTTTATCGGAGCCACGATATAGATGTGAATCCCGGTGGCATCGTTTTTGAGATGGCAGTTCTTAGTCAGTGCGTGCCGCAGACCTTCCGGAAGCTGGTGGAGCTCGGTTTCACAGCGGTGGAAATTTCTGAAAATATTATTGAAATGCAGTTGAACGAAAAAATTGATTATATCAAAATGGCAAAAGATGTTGGGCTCAAGGTATTGTTCGAGGTCGGGGATAAATATCCGACAAATGCCTTCGACGTAGAGATCGCTGCATCCGATATCAACCATATGACTGAAGTCGGTTGTGATCTATGCATTTTGGAGCGGTCTCAAATTGAATTGTGCCTCGGCCCTCAAGCCAGCAGCACGGAAGCGTTTCGGCTACGACGATTAGTTGAACTGGTTGGTCTTGAGAAAATCGTATTCGAAGCCGAAGCAACTGTACATCTTGTCTGGCTTTTCAAGACGTTTGGCCCAGACGTCAACGTTGGCCCGAACCTCGATAGGGACGTCATCGCGAAGCTCGAGCCAACCCGGCGGACATTGAGCCGCGAAGGAGGCTATGACTATTTGATTGAACGCGTCAAGAGTCGAGCTTGAACGTATCAGTAGCATTAAATCCCAAAGTATAAGCATGAAAACAAAAAGTTCTGCGCGAGGCATTGCAAGGGGATGATCGAATCCGTCAGGCGCATGAAAACAATCTTGACTATTACACAGATCATAATTCGTTACGCCTGACGTTTATTCGCTACCTCTATGAATAACGATCGGCCATGGGTTTTGACCAGCACAACAATAAAACTAGTTTGAAAGACAAAAAAATGGCAGAACCTGCTCCCGCTGGCACGCAACCAAGCGGTCTTTTCGCGCTCCTCCCCGGCCTGGCGCTGGCTAGCGCTTTGGCACTTGTTGCAAATTTTGCTGCGCCACTCATCGCGCCTCTCGCGCCCGTTCCCGCACTGGTTTTTGCACTTATAATCGGCATTTGGCTGCATCCGCTTGCCTCACGTCCGCTCTTTGCCCCAGGTCTACGCTTCTGCGTTTCGACCATTTTGCGGATAGCTGTGGCGCTGCTGGGCTTACGTGTTGCTTTGGGCGATATTGCAGCGCTTGGGCTATCAACCGCGCTCATCATCATTATTTCAATGATTGCCACCATTGCTTTTGGCCTCTGGTTCGCAACATTTTTAGGCCTCTCTCGCGCTTTCGGCGCTTTGTCGGGTGTGGCAACGGGCGTGTGCGGTGCTTCTGCGGCGCTCGCCACATCCAGTGTCTTGCCCAATTATCAGGGCAAGGAAGCCGACACGGTTTTCGTTATCGTCGCGGTTAACATTCTCTCGACCGTCGCCATGCTCACCTATCCATATCTGGCACATGTTTTGGACTTTAATGAAACAGCTACTGGCACATTGCTGGGCGGCACTATTCACGATGTTGCGCAAGTGGTCGGCGCTAGCTATGCAGTTTCCGATAGCGTTGGCACCTCTTCCGTAATCGTCAAATTATTCCGCGTGCTTTTACTTTTGCCCGTCATCCTCGTTATCGGACGACTTTTTGCCTCGTCCCAACAAGCCAAAGTGCCCGTACCCATTTTTGCCTTCGTCTTTTTTATACTTTGCTTAGTCAACAGCACCATACCGCTAGCACCTTATCTCATGCCATTCTACACAACAGCAAAATCCATCGCAGGCCTTGCCTCGACTTGGGGCCTATTGATTGCAATTGCCGCTTTGGGTTTAAATACATCTATTACATCCATTGCCAAACTCGGATTTCGTCATATCGCGACAGTGATAGGAACAACCATAATGATTTTAGGCGTGGTTATCAGCGGATTGATACTCATCAATTAAAGTAAAAAAATTTCCATAGCATTTTGGCTAGGCGTGAGACCTACTTTGTCTTAGCCCCCCTAAAGTTGAGCCACTATTGTGGTTCGATAGGGAGGGTATTGAATGGTTCGGAAGCGATTTTCGGATTAGGATTGCCTGAGGATTTTGTGGCAGGTTGAGTTGGATTTGGCGGGTGGTTCGGATGTAGCCAAGGCTTATAAGCAATACATCAGGGAGGACCACTTTTCAGGGTGCAGACCACCCCGTGCTCGAAAGCCTCGGGGCGCTTTGATGTGTGTGTTTGTAGGATTTGGTTGCGGGGAGGTTCTACGACCTCTACCTAACTCAATTTCAATGCACTTTAACTAACTACCCTAGCATGATGCCGGACTTGCCTTACCCCAACCCTATGCGCCAATTAGATCAAGATATACATCAAATTACCGGTCCTAAGACCTGGTAGCGGCGTTTGGGTTCTTCTTGCATGTGCAAAATGTAATTCCGGTACGTCCTTTATTAGAGAAGGGCAAAACGGCGCCTACCTGTATCAGGTGGCTTTCGATGGCCCTCAAAGCGCTTCTGCCCATGGGAATTGGATAAGTCCGATTTCTTGTTGAGGAGCTTCACCCAGATTGGCGCGACACTGACCAAACGGGAGTTGACGTCCAAATGTATACAGTATTCAATATTGGGGGCATGATGGAGAATTCACCATGGGTTTCTGGACGGATCTGTTGGGTTTGGACTTTTCTGTAAGGACCATTGATGCTGGTGGTGTGCCAACGCGATCTCTTCAAGCCGGGACCGGCGAAGACGTCATTTTTCTTCACGGAACCAGCGGGCACCTTGAGGCGTTTATCCGCAATGTGCGCTCGCACTCCGAACACTACCGCGTCCATCTGATCGACATGCTCGGGCACGGGCTAACGGGAAAACCCGATTATCCTTACGAGATCCCGCGCTATGTTGAACACCTGATAGCTTACATGGATGCGTGCGGAATCAAGTCGGCACATCTTGTCGGCGAGTCCTTGGGGGGCTGGGTAGCTGCATGGCTCGCTTCCGAGCATCCGCAGCGCGTCAAGTCTCTACAGCTCCTCTGCTCGGGCGGCACAAAGGCCAATCCAGCGGTGATGGAGCGCATCAAGACGTCGACTTCGAATGCCGTTCGGAATAATGATATTACACAAACTCGCAAGCGGCTGGAACTTTTGATGGCCGATCCCATCAGCAGTGTGAGCGACGAGCTCGTCGATACCCGTCATTATATTTATCACACACCCGAATTCGTCAGTAATCTCGATAATTTACTTTGCCTGCAGAACATGGAAACGCGTCAGCGCAATCTGCTGCAGCCTGATCGAATGGCAAAGATCAAAGTGCCGACACTCGTAATCTGGGGACGCGAAAATCCCTTCGGTGATGTGCCCGAAGCGCGCGAGATGCATGAAGCCATCGCCGGATCAGAGCTCGAATTGCTCTCGCATTGCGGTCACTGGCCGCAGCACGAGCAGGCAGAGGTCTACAATAAATTGTCGCTGACCTTCCTGAAAAGGCACGCGGCCAGCAACGCCTCCAGATAAGGGAAGCCGTCGTGAGCCAGATCGTCATTGGCGCAGCCGCTTCGCATTCCACCTTGATGAACACCCATTGGGATGCGGTGGAGCACAAGGACCGGGCCGTCAGGTTCCGCGACTCGCTTTACGCGGCACGCGATTCCATCTCTGCCACGCGGCCCGATTGCGCGATCATCATCGGCTCCAACCATTTTCGCGGCATGTATCTCGACCTCGTGCCGACCTTCACCATTGGTGTAGGACAGTGCGAGGCATCGGGCGAATCCGGCACGCCTTCGGGGCCGCAAAAGGTCGATGTCGAACTGGCGCTGCATCTTGCAGATGAAATGATCAAGCACGGATTTGACCCCGCTTTCTCGGCACAATTACAGATCGACCACGGGATCACGCATGCGATCCAATATCTAATGAAGGACCTGCAGATCCCGATCATTCCCATCATCATCAATGTCTTTGCACCGCCCCTCCCGAGCCTACGCCGCTGCCATGCGTTCGGCGTGGCTCTGCGCGAGGCCATCGGCAGCTTTGGCGCCGGGCGCCGCGTGGCGGTTCTGGCATCGGGGGGCCTGTCGCACCGGCTGCCATGGCCGGACTGGCGCACGCCGTCGGGTGACGATGAGGATTTTCTAGTTGAAGCCTGGTTGAACGGGCGCACACGATGGAAAGATTACGAACAGCGCCGGCGAGAAATCGTCCTCAAAGCTTCGCGCGTCTCGCATGACGCGCCGCCGATCTCACCCGATTTCGATCGTGCCTTCCTCGCCGCCGTCGAGAGCGGGAAGATTTCGTCCTATCTCGATCTTTCGATCGCGGATCTCCAGCAGCAGGCCGGCAATGGCGGACAGGAAATCCGCTCGTGGATCATTGCCGCTGCCGCCTGCTCCGCCTTGAAGCCAAAAGTTCTCGCCTATGAGGAACTGCCAGAATGGCTCACCGGCATGGGAACGGCCATTTTCGAATGTTGACCGCCGGAACCTTTGGAACACAGCACGGAAGGGCATGCCATGAACGCTCCGGTTCGCAAGCGACTGCACGAACGCTACCCAGAACTGGGCACGGCGCCTATTCCGATCCAGCCCTATATTGATCCAGCCTATTACGAGCTCGAGAAGAAATATGTTTTTAAGAAGACTTGGATTCAGGTCGGCCGTGTGGAGGAAATCGCAGAGGTCGGCGAATATTTCGTTCGTGACCTTGCTGCGTGCAATGCATCAGTCATCGTCGTGCACGACAAGAGCGGCAAGATCTGTGCGTTCCACAACGTCTGCTCGCACCGACTGAACAAGGTGACGACGGAAACCTGCGGTAAGGCAAAAAAGTTCTTCTGCAAGTTCCACGGCTGGGCCTATGACACGAATGGCGCGCTGACCGGCGTGCCTGACGAAGACCGGTTTGACAATCTCGACAAATCCAAGCTCGGACTAACGCCCGTTCATGTTGACACATGGAACGGATTCATTTTCGTCAATGTGGATCCAAACCCCTCCATGACACTGGCCGAATTTCTCAATCCGATGTTCGGCGGACTGGACGGCTATCCCTTCCACCAGTTTACTTCCTGCTTTTCCTGGCAGACGGTCGTGAACTGCAACTGGAAAATAGCCATCGACGCATTTCAGGAGCTCTACCACGTTGCTTTTGTGCATGGCCTCTCGATTGCCAATGCATTGCAGAAGGACGAGAAGGGCAATCTCAATCCGCTCGATGGTCTATGCGGCGAATATCATCGTCGGCTGACGATTGCGGGAAATCCGAAGTCGGTCTACGGCAATCCGAATGCGATTGCAGGCGAGACCCCCGCAATGGAGGTCGACACGTCCGGCCGCGGCATCAGCGCGCGCGCCATTGCCGCCGCAGCACTTAAACTGGGCCAGGGCGGGACGAAGATTGACCTTAGCGCCAACAAGATGCCGGGTGGGATGAATTGGACCCAGGATCCGAACTGGGCCTTTGACATCAATGTCATCTACCCGGACTTCTATCTCTCCATGCGGCCCACCTATTATCAGGCCTATAATTTCCGCCCCATTTCGCACGACAAGACGCTGTTCGATGCGCGCGTCTATTATCCGGAAGCTGCCACGGCTGGTGGTCGCTTCTATCAGGAATATATGAAAGTCGCGTTGCGCGACGTGCTGCTTGAAGACCTCAGTACGCTGGAAGACACTCAGGCAGCCGCCGAAACAGGCGCCAAGAGTGAAATGGTGATCCAGGATTCGGAAATCATGATCCGCCATCAATATACGGTCGTCGACCGGATGATCCGCGAAGGCCTTACCGCCGACGGCCGGGGTGCCACGCCGTGACCGCCCTACCCGGAAAATTTTCAGCTCTCGAACCCCTCGCGTCCTGGGCCCTTAAGACGGAGACGGAACGCAACCGCAACCGCCTCGCATCGACACAGTCAGAAATCATCGCCTTTACGCGGGCGGTGCTCCCTTTGGCTTCAGACATCACAGCCTATCTCGACGCACTTTCTCCTGAAGAGCAGGCGCAAGAGGAAAACGAGCGCCTGATGTGCCTGCTTCTGGCTCTGGCGGAAGTGGCGCCTTCGGTAGAAGCCTATCAAAATCCTGCAGTGGTCGATGGCTACGACTCATTCCGTTTCCGCGCGCAGGAAGATTTCAAACTGCGTCCGAAATTGTGAGGTTTTAGACATGTCCAAATGTCAGGTCTTTTCATTTGCCGAAGATTTGCTCGAAGTGGCGCCTCAATCGCTTTTCATGCGCTCGGTCGTCGGCGAGACGCTAAGCATCGGCGTCGTCAGGTTCACTCTGCCCGGCGCTAAGGCCCTGCCCTCCAAGCATCACGCCCATGGCGAGGAAGCCTCGTTCCAGATCACGGGGGGCTGCCTTGTGTCGATGGGCGAAGTCGGCGCCCCACCTCTGCGCCAGACCGAATTGCGCGCGGGCTCCGTCATGCTGATCCCTGCGGATGAACCCCATTATGGCGACAATCGCTATGATGCAGCCAGCGTTAGCATGCGGCTGAATGTGGTCACGCCCCCGCGCGCCGATTACGGCACGAAGGACAAGCCCGTGTCCGTCTATCATCCGCTCGAGGACAAGAAATGACCGCTTACGCCTCTCATGACACGGGCTGGCGCATGGGCGCCGGCGCCAAACGCAATTTCAGCCTCGAAGGCAAGGATCTCACCGTCGATCTTCGCGGCTGGGCGCTGGGAGAGACCATGGACTGCTCGGGACCTCGCCTGCCGGAAGAACTCGGCGCGGTGCTTGATGGTGAATTCGAGCTGACATGCGGCACGGAGCGCCATGTACTCAAGGCTGGAATGGGCATACTCGTCCCCCCGCGCGAGGCGCATCAGTGGCGGGCACTCACGGCGGACGCAGTGCTTTACCGCGTTCTGGGGCCTCAACCCAATGAATGACGCGATCAGGAACGGGCTTGAATCAAGACTGGCTTATCTCGAAGCCATTCAAGACATACAAGCTTTGAGACAGCGTTATGCACTGGCAGCGGATGCAAAATATCATGCGCGCGGCGGCCGCCATGAAGGCGCAACGCTGGATGCGGCGGTCAACGCGCAAGTCTCCTGCTTCGCGCCAGATGCACTGTGGCATGGTGGACCTTTCGGCGGAAACATTCAGGGACGCGAGGCGCTGCGCGGCTTTTTTCGCGTGAGCCCCTGGCATTTCACCGCGCATCACTATTCGAATGTTGATCTCCGTATCCATGGCCAGAGCGCGGAAGGCTCATGGCGCCTTGTTGAAATCGGCGTTCGCGAAAGCGACGAAGCAACCGTGCTGATCACCGGCCGCACGGCGGAGACATATCGGAAGGACGCGGCCGAGGGCTGGCTTATCAGCTCCTTTGCCTTCGAGCATCTGCATTCGGTTGAACTGTCGCGCGAAGCTGGCGCTTTACGCTGTCTCATTCCTGCAGGAGAGCAGACGTGACACAGCGTAAGCGCATCGCACTCATCTCCACGGGCGGCACGATTGCCATGGAAGGCGCACATGCCTTCGATTGGCTTAATTACGGGGCCAATGGCAAGGTTAATTCCGTCACCGACATTCTCCAGACGCTCGATCTGGGCATCAAGGACGTCGAGATCAAGCCTGTTGCGCTGAAAGCCCTGCCCTCTGTCGGCATTACGCCTGCAGATTGGCGAGATCTGGCGCATTGCGTGCGAGATGTCCTTGCCTCCGACAAGCAGATCGATGGCATAGTCGTAACGCATGGCACAGCAACGCTCGAAGAGACGGCTTTCTTCATGCATCTCGTCCATGCGGCCCGCCAGCCCGTGATCTTCACCGGCGCGCAACGTCCACCGAACACGGCCTCGAGCGATGCAACCGCCAATCTGCGCGCCGCCGTCCTTGCCGCAAGCGACGAACGCCTTCAGGGCGCCGGCTGCCTCGTCTGCTTCAACCACGAAATATTCGCCGCCAGCGACGTGACGAAGGCGGCCAATTTCACGCTGGATGCTTTCAGCTCGCCCCGCCTCGGTGCGCTGGGCAAGGTAGGACCGGAGGGAAGCCTCACGCTCTTGCGCACACCAGATTGCGCAGGCAGCGGTGCCTTCGCAAAGATTGATCTCGCTTCTCCCCTGCCGCGGGTCGACATTGTCTTCTCTTATGCCGGCGCCGATGCCACGCTCATCGAAGCTGCCCTTGCAGCGGGGGCGAGGGGAATTGTCAGCATCGGACTGCCGCCCGGCCGTGGCACGCCGCTCGAGCGCAAGGCTCTTGAGAATGCGGCGAAGACCGGCGTGACAATAATTCAATCCTCGCGCGCGCTTCGCGATGGCGTGCCCGAGCAGCCCTATAATGCAAGTGCCGGCATTCTGAGCGCAGGCGCACTTGCCGCGAACAAGGCTCGCATTCTTCTGATGCTGGCCCTGGCCGCGCGTGTCCCGAATGCGGACATCCAGCGCCTTCTTCTTGCTTTCCCATGATAAAGGATTCACGATCCATGTCCGTTCGAGAAATCGCCATCTGGCCCAACCGCGTGGTTTGCGGAACCGGCAGTCTCGGTAGACTTTCGGAAGTCCTCAAAGATCTGCACTGCAAGCGGGCTTTCGTCATCTGCGGCAAGACGATTTCGGAAGGCCCTGTCTTCGAACAGATTAAGACATTGTTGGGCCCAGCTTTTGCAGGCGCCTTCACAGATGTGAAAATGCATTCGCCCCTGCCCGATCTCGCGGCACTCGTTGGGCGCATCAAGACCTGCGAGGCGGATGCCCTCATCAGCGTCGGCGGCGGCAGCGCAATCGATGCAGCCAAGGGCGCATCTCTGCTGCTCGCATCCGGCGGCGATCTCGACCGATATGCGATTGAATATGCAAGCGCCGGCATGAAGCGCGACCTGCTGCCCAAACGCAGCATCGCCCATGTCTCCATTCCAACCACTGCCGGTTCTGCCAGCGAGGTCATGCCGACGGCAGGCATACGCGATCCCGAAAAGCGCAAGAAAATGCTTTTCTGGGATGATCTGCTCATCCCCGAGGCCGTCATTCTCGATCCCTTTGTGGGCACTTTCGCAAATCCGCGGCTGACGTCCATGTCAGGCATGACAGCCGTCGCGCGCTGCATCGAGTCGCTCTATTCCAAGGACCGGCATCCGGTTTCAACCGCGCTCAGCCTTCATGCCCTGCGCCTTCTCAACCGCGCGCTTCCACAGTCTGCAGCCGATCCGAACAATCTGCGGGCGCGCAGCGATGCGCAATATGCCTGCTTCATGTCGGGCACTGCCGCGATCAACGCCATGGTTTCGCTCGTCCATGCGGTGGGTCATGCGGTCGGTGGCAGGCTTGCGCTTCAGCACGGTATTTCACATGCCATCCTGCTCGCGCCCTCCATGCGCGTGCTGATGCCGGTCATCGGCGAAGACCAGAAACTCGTGCTCGATGCGCTCGGGCATAATCCCTATGGCATGAGCGCGGATGCGGCGGGCGCGGCAGCTGCCGATGCCATCGAGGCGCTGGTGGAGAAACTGCCGATCCCCAAGAAACTTCGCGAGCTCAATCTCACCGAAGCAGATCTCGTGGATATAGCCACGCATACCGAGCACGAATATATGATGGCGAACCTGCCGCGCCCCGTGTCCACAGGAGAGGTGCTGGCGCTTCTCAAATCATGCTGGTGACTATCCCTGCTGGATGCGCTCCAGCGCGAGCCCCTCGGAGAGATCGAGCAGGGCGATGATCTCTTCGCCGGCGGCATCGGCATCGCGCGCTTCGATGCTCGCAATCAGCCGGAGATTGCCTGATTGCGAGTTTTCACGCGCCTCCTTCTCGACAAGCGTCGTGAGGCGGATGAACTGAACCTGCTCGTTGAAGTCATGAATGACCTTGCGCAGGCGCTTGTTGTCCAGAAGATCGAACATGGTTTCGCGATATTCCGTATGGGCGCGGACATAGCCCTTGAACGTCTTCTGGCCCTCGATTAGCGTGCGCATGCGCGGGCAGGCAGTCCGCAGCACGGAATCCGGCGTATTCGCAATAATGCTGCGAAGCGCATAGGGCTCCAGCAGGCGGCGCACTTCGAAAATGGCGCGAATGTCGGTGCTGTCGAATTGCGGAAGCTGAAAACTGCGACCGACGCCCTGGATGAGACCCGATTGCGTCAACATGACGAGGGCCTCGCGCGCCGGCGTGCGCGACACGCCAAATTCCTCGGCGACCTGAACCTCTGTCAGCTTGTCGCCCGCGCGTATCTTACCTTCAACAATGCGCCTGCGTAGCCCTTCGTAAACCTGATCCCTCAGATCAGCAGCACGCACGACTTCATTTTTCATCTGATCGCATCCTGTGATCCTAATTCCGTCCGTTTAGTAGCTTTATCCGGGGCTTTCAATAATCATTGATGGTGAGGGAAACCAAGTTGACAAGCTGCCACGGCCATCGCAACGTATACAGTATTCGTTCGGGTAAGATGAGCGGTAAAAAGGGGGGGGCTCCAATGGGTTCATTTGCAGGTTTGCTAACAAAAAAAATAGCGGCTGCAGCACTATTGGGTGCCCTAGCCACTTCGGGCGCTCAGGCAGCGGACAAGGTCAGGGTCGGATTGGCTGCGGTATACCCCCCTTATGGCGTCACATACGTGGCCCAGGAGCTTGGCTTCTATAAAGAACGTAACCTCGATGTTGAGATCACACAGTTCTCCAGCGGCCCCGTCGCACAGGAAGCGCTAGCGGCTGGCGCCATTGACGTCATCACGATTTCACCGCCCGGCGCGGGTGTTGCCATCTCTAAGGGCGTAAAGGAAAAGATCGTCGCCTCCACTGGCGATATATCGCCTGACGGATGGCATCTGGTCGTTCCGGCCGGATCGCCGATCAAAAGCATGGCGGATCTCGCCGGCAAGACGGTCGGCATTTCGTCCAAGGCCTCGACCACCGACTTCCTCGCCCTCTGGGCAGGGCGCCATGCCAATGTCACTTTCAAAACCATTCCGCTCGGTACGCCCGGCATCATGCCGGCACTCAAGAGCAAGCAGGTCGATGCGGCCATTGTCTGGCCGCTCGTCAGCTACAAGAGCCTCGTCGACGGGGAATATCGCTCGCTGATGGATTTCGGCAAGACAATGGACCCTGTCCTGCCGAACACCTGGGCCTTTTCAAATGGCATGATCGACCAGAAGAGCGATGTCATCCGTCGCTGGCTCGCGGCCAATGCAAAAGCCATCAAGCATATGCAGGCCAATGAGGCTTGGACGATTGAATTCCTGAAGCGTTACACGCAGGAAAGCGATCCCCGCGTCCTCAAGCTCACCTTCGACACTAGCATCAAAAACCTTCGCACCGACGGCCTGATGGAAAAGTCCTGGATGGAAAACTCGCTGAGGCTCGCGACTGACGGAGGGGTCAACCTTCCGCCGCTGACAGACATCTTTGCGATAGGATTCACGCCTGTAAGTCCATAAAGCGGAGAACTGAACGACGATGCGGTACAAAGTTGCTCTTATCCAACTTGGCTTCTTCGTCTTTCTCATTACTATCTGGGAGACTGCAAGCAGGACTGGGCTGGCGGACATTGAGTTTCTGCCACCCCCTTCCGTCGTCTTTCCCAAAATTGCGCAATTACTCGGCGACCCCAAGTTTCTTGGCGAATGCTGGGAGACAGCGGTCCGCATCGCCGTTTCCTTCATCATTGCGGCCCCGATCGCCCTTGTGATCGGCTTCATCCTTGGAGAAAATCGAAAGCTCGGGGACAGTTTTAGCCCGCTCTTCAATGTCGTCCTCGCGGTACCGCAGTCAGTCTTTCTACCCATTTTCATTCTTCTGTTCGGCCTCGGCTTCACGCAGAAAGTTGCCTTCGGTATCACGCATGTCTTTTTCGTCGTCGTTGTCACCACAATGGCGGCCGTACGTCAGGTACCGCCCAACTTTGTTGTAGCAACGCGCTCCTATGGTGGAACCCGCTGGCGCATCTATCGCAGCATCTATCTCCCTGCGATGGCACCGCAAGTCGTCACAGGTCTGCGTCTCGGCCTCGTCTTCGACATTATCGGCGTTCTTCTCGCCGAAATGTATGGCTCGAGAAACGGTGTCGGCGTGCTCATCTTCAAATGGGGTGAGGCTCACCAGACCAAGGAACTCATGGCCGGCATTCTGCTCGTGTCGATCGTGACAATCACTCTCAATGAAATGATGCGGATATGGGAAAACCGATTGAACCGCTGGAAGACCCAGTGACCATGATGACACGCGCGCTGCCAGCCAATCCAGTCATCGAGGTTCAAGGCCTCACGCATGACTATGCCAATGTGAAAAACAGCGTCAGGGCGTTGGAGGACATCTCCTTCTCCGTGCCTGAAGGCTCCTTCGTGTCGGTCGTGGGTCCGAGCGGTTGCGGCAAGTCCACGCTTTTGCAGATCCTTGCGGGCCTGATGCCTGCCAGCAAGGGTGACGTGCTGGTCGACAACAAGGTGATCAACAGCCCGCAGCCCAGCAAGATTGCGATTGTCTTCCAGGATGCCAATCTTCTGCCCTGGAAGAATGCCGCCGAGAATGTCGAATTCCCGCTCGAAATCCAGGGCGTGCCGCAGGCAGAACGCGCAAAGCTTGCCCACGAAATGCTCGAGCTTGTCGGGCTAAAGGATTTCGTCTCGCATTATCCCTCGCAATTGTCGGGCGGTATGCGCCAGCGCGTCTCCATTGCGCGAGGCCTTGCGCAAGATCCACGCATCATCCTCATGGACGAGCCCTTCGGCGCGCTTGACGAACAATCGCGAACGAAAATGGGTCAGGAGCTCCTGCGCATCTGGACGAAGACGGGCAAGACAATCCTGCTCATTACGCACAGCATTTCCGAAGCCCTGTTCCTCTCCGATCAGGTGCTCGTGCTCAGTGCACGGCCGGGACGCATTGTCGATCGACTGGACGTTCCCTTCCCGCGTCCGCGCAGCTTCGACATTATCGGCAGCGCGGAATTCGGCGCCCTGCGCAATCGCATCTGGAACCAGCTGAACACTGACGATGCCATGGGACAGGGGCTCGAAGGGATATGAGCATCGCGCTGAAGCGCTCCTTACTGATCTGGGCCGCGATCCTGCTGCTTTGGGAGATGCTCTCCCGGCTGGGTGTACTTTCGTCCGTGATCCTGCCAGCTCCGTCGATGATCTTCGACGCCGCCAAAAGCTCGGCGGGCGAATTCATGGAAGGCATCCAGATCACGCTCTACGAGGTTCTCATTGCAACAGCCATTGCCGTTGCTTTGGGCACATCGCTTGGTGCGCTTCTCGGTGCAAGCGGTCTCGGCGCCAAGGCTTCGGCACCGATTCTCGCAGCCCTCTTCGCGGTTCCGCTCATCACCTGGTATCCCCTGTTCATGACATGGTTCGGGCTCGGGTCTGCGTCGAAGATTGCCTATGGTGTTGTTTCCGGCGTTTTTCCGATCGCTATCGGAACCATTGATGGTGTGAGTGGCGTCGACGGACAGCGGATTGTCTTCGGCCGGTCCATCGGCTGCTCAAGGGCGCAGCTCTTCACGCGCATCATCCTGCCTTTGGCACTGCCATCCATCATTACAGGAATGCGTATCGGGATCGCTCTATGCGTCATCGGCGTGATCGTCGCCGAAATGCTGTCCTCGCTTGGTGGGGTCGGCTACCTCATCTCCTACCATCGGACGATGTTCAACACCGGACATGTCTATTTCAGCATCCTGATCGCTATCACCTTTGCTTATGGCGTGAACCGATTGCTCACCTTCGTGGAACGCAAGTTCTCCGCCTGGCGCGATACGGATACCTGATATGAGCACCTTCGCCGAGGCGCTCTCGGAATGGACGGTGGGCCTCAAAGCGACATTCGTTCCGGCGGAAGAATTGGAACTGGCGAGGTATCGCATCGCCGATACAGCGGGCCTTCTCGTCGCCGGCTATTCAACGCAAGCGTCCACGGCAGCCGTGCAACTCGCCCGCATCAGCGCGTCTGGCGCGCCGGAACACGGCGCAGCCATGATCAGACAAAGCGGCACATGGCCCTACCCGTGGGCAGCCTTCGTGCATGGCGTAACGGCGCATTGCCGCGATTTTGACGACACATTCCCGCAATCCGTTGTTCATCCAGGAAGCACCATTGTCTCCACCGCCATGGCCGCAGGCGAAGCCATCCGCGCCAGCGATGACGACATTCTCACGGCCGTGGTCGCAGGCTATGAAATTGCGGCGCGTCTCGGGCTTGCCGGCGGGCGCAATCTCATCCCGCGCGGCTTTCATGGCACGGGCATCTATGGACCCATCATTTCGGCCGTGGTCGCGGGCAAGCTGCTCAAACTGTCGGCAAGCCAGATGACATCGGCCATTGGCCTGTCGACATCCATGTCGAGCGGTCTCTTCGAATTCCAGACAGATGGCAGCTGGTCTAAATGGCTTCATGTCGGCTGGAGCTGCCTCGGCGGATGCTCAGCAGCACAACTCGCCTCAACTGATTTCAAAGGTCCCGCCACCGGCCTTGAAGGCGCGCGCGGCCTTTATGCAGCTTTCATCGGCCTCGACAAGGCCGATCTCTCCCGCCTGACCGCGGGCCTCGGCGAAGACTGGCTCGCGCGCGATGCGCTGCCGAAATATTACCCCTGCGCGCATGTCATCCAGCCCTATATCAATGTCGGCCGGAAACTGTCGAAGCAGGCCGATCTCTCGCAAATCAAAGATATCAATTGCCATATCGCACCATGGGCCGTGAGCCTCGTCTGCGAGCCGCTGGCGTGCAAGCAAAAGCCGCAAAGCGAAATGGATGTGATTGGCTCTTTGCCCTTCCTCGTCGCCGCTGCGCTCGTTGACGGGAATGTCACGCTCGACCATCTCAATGCGGCAACGCGCGCGCGCAGCGATATTCTGGCCCTGGCATCCCGCGTCACCTACACAGCAGACCCCGCGCTGGGCGAAGGTTTCGATGGCCGCCTCGAAATGATCCGCCATGACGGATCGCGCGAGAGCCATCGTGTTCGCGCTCTGGAAACCAGCAAGGCATCAATACTGGACAAGTCAATATCCCTCCTAGCAAAAGCCTGCGGCGCTGAGGAAGGCGAGCGAATCTGCAAGAATATCGTCATTGGCGACAGTCTTGTCGACGCCTGGACGCAAGCCATGGCCGTTCCCGGCAAACCAAAAGTGTCACGCCATGCATAAGGAAGCGACAGCTCCTGCGCGTCTTCACGAAGACGTTAAATTCTTACGCGGCGCAGCCTGTTTCGTTGACGACATCCAGACGCCTGACCTCGCGCATGCTCTCTTCCTGCGCTCGACACGCGCCCATGCAAAAATAAAAAGCATCGACATCACCTCCGCGAGCGCCCTGCCCCGCGTTCTTGCCGTCTATACGGGCGCTGATATCGAGCGCGACGGATTGGGCGGGATACCTTGGGAGGTCCGCCCGCCAGGCGCTGTCTTTGCCAATGTGCCGATCGGATCGCCCGAGGCAGCCGCCAACCAGCCGCTCATCGCGGCGCAGCGCGCGGTCTATGCGGGCGAAATCCTTGCTATGATAATTGCCGAAACGCTGGATGCCGCGCGGCAGGCCATTGATGCGATAGAGGTGGATTACGAGGACCTGTCGGTCCAGACATCCCTTATGGATCATACGGTCGATATCTGGCCGACGTTCCGAGGGAATGAATGTTTCAGATTCGAGATGGGCGAACGCGCAACAGTATCCGACGCTTTCAATGCCGCACATCTCGTCGTCTCACTTTCCTGCAGGAACCAGCGGATTGCGGCTGCGCCGCTTGAACCCCGCTCCTATATCGGCAGCTATGAAGCGGATGACGACCGCATGCATTTGCGCGCCAGTGCCGGCAAGCCGCATTTCGCGCGCAACACAATGGCCGACACGGTCTTCCGCATCTCTCGCGAAAAGATCTCGGTTGAGACACCCGATGTTGGCGGCGGCTTTGGCAGCAAGAACATTCTCTATCCTGAGGCATGTCTTGTGCTCTGGGCAGCAAAGCTTCTTCGCCGCACGGTGAAATGGACGTCATTGCGCAGCGAGTCTCTGGCCGCAGACCTACCCGGCCGCGACCAGCATGGCATGGGCGAAATGGCTTTTGACCGGCAAGGCCGCATCCTTGCCTATCGCGCGCAGCTGGTGAGCAATCTCGGGGCCTATCTGGCGCCGCGCGGTGTCGTGCCCGTGCGCCATTCGGCAAATGCACTCTCGTCTGTCTACAGGATTCCGGCTTTGCATGTGGAAGTGCGCGGCCTCTTCACCAATACTACGCCGACATGTTCCCTGCGCGGAACCGGCGCGCCGGAAATGGCTTTCCTGACCGAGAGGCTGCTGGACACGGCGGCAACAAAACTCGGCCTCACGCCCCTTGAATTGCGCAAGGTCAACCTGCTCTGCGCTGCAGACATGCCCTACACGACACCGCACGGCATCCGCTATGATTCAGGTGACCCTCTCGACTGCGTCGTGAAGACCGAGGCGCTGGCCGATCTCACCGCTTTTCCGGCACGCCGCCACGAGAGCGAAAAGCGGGGCAGACTGCGCGGGCTCGGTGTCGCAAATGGTATTGAGATCCTGAACGTGTTCTATGACGAGACAGCGTGGCTCGAATTGCAGCCTGATGGAACGCTTCTGTGCCGCATGGGCACGCAATCCAGCGGACAGGGACATGCGAGCGTCATTGCAGAGCTGATTGCGCGGCGGCTCTCCTGCACATCGGATCAGATCAGGGTCATTCAGGGCGATACGCGAAACGTACCCTTCGGAAACGGCACGGGTGCGAGCCGCTCGACAAGTGCGGGCGGATCGGCAGCCGTTATTGCGGCTGAACGGTTCATCGAAGCCACCTCCCTGCTCATCGCGCGCATGACCAATGCGAGCGCCAATGATGTCCGGTTCGATGCCGGGATTTGGTCCGTCGGCGAGCGCCGATATGACCTTGCCACTCTGCACCGCCTCGCACTGGAAACAGACACGCTCGCCGATCTTTGCGTCACCGGCACGTTCAAACCGACGGACGGGACCTATCCCTACGGCTGCAGCATTTGCGAAGTGGAAATCGATCCTCAGACGGGCGACCTGACCATTCCGAAATATGTGACGCTGCATGATGTCGGATGTGCGATCAGCCCGCAATTGATCGAAGGCCAGGTGCATGGATCGACCCTGCAGGGGCTCGGCCAGGCGCTGCGCGAGGAGATCATCTTCGATGCCAGCGGCCAGATGATCACGGGCTCCTTCATGGATTATGCGATGCCGCTCGCCAGCATGATCCCGCATGAATTCATCTGTGGCCATGTCGAGCATCCCTCACCTGCCAATCCTCTCGGCGCAAAAGGCGTCGGGGAATCCGGAACGACAACAGCGCCCGCGGCCCTGATCAACGCGATTATCGATGCGCTTCGGCCCTTGGGCGTAGAGGACATCACCATGCCAGCGACACCGAAGGCGATCTGGAACGCCATCCGGAACGCAAAACAGACAACGGAAGGAAAGACGACATGAGCAAGAAAGCGATCCAGCAGGCCGCGGAGCGGCTCGCCGAAGCCGTCACATCAGGAACACCGGTCGCACCCATCAGGGATCTGATCGAACTTTCAGACGTCAACAGCGCCTATGCCATCCAGGCTGCTAACGTGCAGAAGGCTAGCGCTGCAGGCCGCAGGATTTCCGGCAAGAAGATCGGCTTGACCTCTCCTGCCGTGCGCATGCAATTCGGTGTCTTCGAACCCGATTACGGCGTGCTCTTTGCCGATTGCGAATTCGGACATAATGACGAAATCCCAATGAAGGGCCTGTTCCAGCCCCGCTGCGAGGCAGAGATCGCGCTCGTGCTCGGGCAGGATCTCGATCATCCGCAGGTCACTTACGCAGATGTCATCCGGGCGACGGAATATGTCCTGCCGGCCATTGAAATCGTCGACAGCCGCATTGCGAACTGGGACATCAAGCTCGTCGATACAATCGCCGACAATGCATCTTTCGGTCGTTATGTGCTTGGCGCAACGGCCCGTCGCCTCGAAGGGCATGATCTTGCTGCCATGCGCATGCGCCTCCTGAAAAATGGCGAAGAAGTTTCGACGGGCCAGGGCCAGGATTGCATGGGTCATCCGATCAATGCCGCGGCATGGCTCGCGCGGACCATGTTTGCCAATGGCGCGCCCCTGCGGCGCGGCGATGTTGTCATGACCGGGGCACTCGGCCCCATGCGTCCGGCGGTAGCCGGGGATTCATTCACGGCGGAAATCGAGGGCCTTGGTCAGGTCGGTCTCCGGTTTGCAGGCCAAGCCTGAGCGCAAGGACAAGGGCTGACACATGCCAAAGATGAAATGCGCGATTATCGGCTCCGGCAATATCGGGACCGACCTCATGATTAAGCTGCTCAAGCGCAAGGGCGCGCTTGAAGTGGCAGCGTTGATCGGCATCGATTCGGAATCGGATGGATTGGCGCGAGCACGACGAATGGGCGTTGCAACCAGCGCGGAGGGGGTCGAGGGCCTGCGAAAGCTGCCCGACTATCCGGAAATCCGCGTTGTTTTCGATGCGACCTCGGCCAAGGCGCATATTGAACATAACCGCGTGCTGGGAGCTGATGGCAAGTTCCTGATTGATCTCACGCCGGCCGCAATCGGCCCTTTTGTCGTGCCGATTGTGAATCTCTCAACAACGCTCGAGACCTCCAATCTGAATCTCGTGACCTGCGGCGGACAGGCGACGATCCCAATCGTCCATGCCATTCGCCGCGCGACGGATCGCGTCATCTATGCAGAGATCGTGGCCTCTATTGCCTCGAAATCGGCGGGTCCCGGCACACGCGCCAATATTGACGAATTCACCGAAACCACACGGCTCGCAATCGAGCGCGTCGGCGGTGCGGAGCGAGGAAAGGCGATCATCGTCCTCAATCCGGCAGAACCGCCGCTGCTCATGCGCAACACGGTCTTCTGCCTGTCGCAAGGCGGCGACCGCGGCGCTATCAAGGCCTCCGTCGAAAAAATCGTCGCCGAAGTCCAGGGCTATGTGCCCGGATACAGGCTTAAGCAGGATGTTCAATTTGAAGCCGTCGGCGACAATGACCCGCTCAACATTCCAGGCATCGGCCTGCGATCCGGGCTCAAGACAAGCGTTCTGCTGGAAGTCGAAGGGGCTGCCCATTACCTGCCGAAATATGCCGGCAATCTCGACATCATGACCTCCGCGGCCATGGCCGCTGGTGAAGGTGTCGCGCAGTCGATTTTCGGAGGACATTGAAATGGCGCGTCTGAACAAGAATAAACTCTATGTCGTAGATGTGACGCTGCGCGACGGCATGCATGCGATCCGCCATCAATATGGCCTCGATCATGTCATCAAGATTGCGACGGCGCTCGACCGTGCCAAGGTTGATGCCATCGAAATCACGCATGGCGATGGCCTGAGCGGCTCATCCTTCAATTACGGTTTCAGCCAGCACGACGATCTTTCCTATATTGAAGTGGTAGCTGCCGCCGTTCAGCATTCTGTCGTGACGGTCCTGCTGATCCCAGGCATCGGCACGGTGACTGACCTACGAAATGCCCATGCAGCCGGCGCGCGCAGCGTGCGCGTGGCGACCCATTGCACCGAGGCTGACATTGCCCAGCAACATATCGAGGCCGCGCGCCGTCTTGGCATGGATTCCATTGGCTTCCTGATGATGTCGCATATGACGCCGCCAAACGATCTCGCGAAACAGGCCAAACTACTCGAGAGTTTCGGCGCGGAAGCGGTTTACGTCACCGATTCAGCTGGCGCCCTGCTCCCGCAGGATTATACGGACCGCGTGAATGCCCTGCGCGACAGTCTCGATCCCAAGACGGAAGTTGGTGTGCACTGCCACCATAATCTCACGCTGGGCGTCGCCAATTCCGTTGCGGGCATTACCGCGGGCGCGGTCCGCGTGGATGCTTCGCTTGCGGGCATGGGAGCCGGTGCTGGCAATGCGCCGCTCGAGGCGCTGATTGCAGTCCTGAATCTTATGAAGATCGAGACGGGCTGCGATTTGAACGGGCTCATGGACGCGGCGGACGATCTCGTGCGGCCCCTACAGGACAGGCCGGTACGCGTCGACCGCGAAAGCCTCTCGCTGGGCTATGCGGGCGTCTATTCCAGCTTCCTGCGTCATGCAGAAAATGCATCGAAAACCTATGGCGTGGACACGCGGGATATCCTAATCGAACTCGGAAGGCGCCGCATGGTTGGCGGGCAGGAAGACATGATCATCGACGTTGCCCTCGACATAGCACGCGATGTCGGGAAAGCGGGAGATGCGCGATGAATGCAGATGATGTCATTGCGCTGATCGATCGCCAGGCGCTGATCGATTTCACCCTCGATATCTGCAATATTGACAGTCCCGTGGGGCATGAGGGCAGCGTTCTCGCGAGACTCGAGCAATGGCTAAAGCATGAAGGCTTCGAGGTCCGCAAGCTCGGCCTGTCCCCCGACCGCTACAATCTGCTCGCGCGACTTCCCGGCACGCGTGGCGGACGCCCCCGCCTCATGTTCAACGGGCATGTCGATACTTATGCCCCGGCCTATAACGACCTGGTCCAGCTCGATTCGACGCGCGACGAATTACACAAGGCTTGGGTTGAAGGCGATCTGGTCGTCGGCGATGGCGTGGTCAACGACAAGGGGCCCATCGCGGCTTTCCTGATGGCCGCGAAAGCAATCAAGGATAGCGGGATCAAGCTGAAACATGATCTCCTCCTGTCCTGCGTCATCGCTGAAACAGCCTACGAACAGGTCAGCAATACGCCGGGAGAAGTCACGGACACGAAGGAATTGGGCGCCCGCTACCTCGCCACGCATGGCGGCATTGCTGACTATATTATAGTGGCGGAAGGCACGGGGTTCGGAATCGGCTGGGTGGAAGCAGGCAAGCTCTGGTTCAAGATCACCGTGATCAGCGATCAGCCGTCCTTCTACACGCCCTACATGCCGGACCGCACCGCACCAGAAGCAAGTCCCAACATGATCGTATCGGCTTCAAAGGTAATCCAGGCTTTCGAGGCTTGGGCTGCGGATTACGAGCGTCGAAACCGGATGACCACGCCCGGCGGCATTGTTCAGGCACGGGCGCAGATCGGCGCCATTCGAAGCGGTGAGCCGGCGCGCCCTTTCCTCTCACCTCAACTCTGCGAGCTCTTTGTTGATGTACGGACATTGCCCGGACAGAACCCGATAGACACGCAGATGGAACTGTCGGCTGCTCTTGCCGCGACCAGCCTGCGCTGCGATGTCGAACTATATCTTTTCCGGCGCGGATATGAAGCGTCCGGGGTCGAGCCGCTCGTCGTTGCGCTCACCTCGGCACATCAAGGGGTCTTCGGATCGGACCCACCAAGCGTTTCCATACCAACGACGAGCATGTGGCGGGACAGCAATATTTTTTCGGAACTCGGCATTCCGGTCGTAAATTATGGCCCCCGCGCCGCGACGCATGCCTATAAGCGAGCTCTCACGGCTGAATCGCTCTATCACGCGTCTTGTGTATATGCGCGGGCGGCGATCACAATGTGCAGCTAAACGCATAAGGCACCGTTTGCCATATGTGGCACATCCATCTTATCAACGCCCTCAGCGCTTGGTTGCTGCGTTAAGACTTTCTGCACGAGCAAGCAACGAAGATTGTCGATGGCCAGCCTACGTGACATAATCCGGCCGTCATGTAGCATTCCCGATGTATGCAATTAACATTGTTGTGACAAATGCTCCCATCCGTATTAAAAACTTTTTCATAGCTCCTAGCTTCGAAAATGTGGCGAATGGAACTTTCAAAGAGAATCCCGCCAGAATTTCGAGCAGAGGCTTGGAAGCAAATCCGGGCGACGAACTCACGCGTCGTAAAAAAGGCATCGGACAAGTTCTTTGATGAATTGGAAGAAGCAATCGAAAATTATTACAGGCAAATTATTGAAGAGCGCCCAAATCGAGACTCTTACGAAGCGCTTCGAGACCTATTCAAGTTAATTGAAAAGACGCCCGATGAGACGCCAAAAATACGAAGAAAATTTCTAGCCCTTCCAACATTTGCGCGTGAAACAGTCATGCGGCGCGCCAGCTGGCGCAAGGAAGAGTTTTTCCGAAACAATGATCCTACATGGGAAAATCTAGCCTACTGGGCCGAGAATTGTAGCGCCGACGAATTGATAGAAAAACTTCCAATCCTCATCGCAAATGGCCGCGCGTGGTCTTTTGGGCAGGTGAGAGAAAATGGCGAACGGTCAGCTCCGCACGTAGAGCCAATGGTAATGGGGCGTGTTGGACGACTGCACCGTCCAGATGTGGAGTGGTACGAACCACCTCCATCCAAACACAAGGGAGGCCGCACGCAAAAAGAGGCCATTGATAATTTACTGCGGACTTTTGGTCTCCTTTGGCTGGAGGCGACAGGACAGGCTCCGGATAAGCGAAGAGGCACGAAGACGCCTTTCGTGAGAGCGGCAGAGGCTCTTCTGATCCATGTTGGCATTACAAACCCAGAGAAAACGATGAAACGTTTCTGGGCTTCGATTGAGTTTCATAAAAACCGGGACAGCCAAGTCCCGTGGGATTGGGACGACGATATTAATCCCGGGCCTTGATGGCTGTTACCGGGTTTTCGGCCATACTCGGATTGTAGCTGCCCCATCTTCAGGGCATGCGTATTCGCCGCCCACAGCCCGGTCCTACAGACCCTATCAAGACCCCGGCCCAGCCGGGTGTTGGCGCTGCGCATTCTGATCCCGCAAACGGAACTAGCGCTACCAATTCGGCGCCACCTCAGCCCCTTAAAACTCACCCCGCCCTGATCTCTCTCGCCCGCCTTCTAGGCCGCCAAGTTGCACGTAAAGCCGCCGACACAGGAGGCTCAAATGGATAAGGCTTGTTGCTTAATTAAGAATATATTCTTTCTCTGGACCACGACTTTTTGGCCTCGTTTATGAGATTATTACTCTGATTTCATTGTCAGTAACGAAGTCGACCTGCAACTTCAGCACCGATAACCTGAGTTGCAAATAGGTCCAAATTCCTCTAGGAGTCAGCCATGGCACGTCCGTTCAAACCCGCCTTCAGCAACCTCACCCCAGCCTGGTCCACCCAATGCGACCAGGTGGCCGACAAGCACGACCGCTCTTTCATCCGCACCCTTGCCTCCTTCTGCTCCGCTAAGGGCATCGAGCCGGAGCACGTCGATGAGGCAGCCCTGAAGGCCTTTGAGGCAGCAATTCGCGCGTCTACCAAAAAACGCCCGACCCAATTCATCCGCGACACCCGCAAGACCTGGAATCGCCTAGCAGCCACCCTGCCCGGCTGGCCACGGATGCAGCTGGAGGTGGCGGACCGCCGCCCCAATCCCTCAGTTGCCCCTGACGGGCTGCCAGAGAGCTTCATCCTGGATATGGAAAACTTCTTGAACCGCTCATCGAATGGCGGCCGCTTCAAACAGCTGCGCAAAGGCCTGCGCGCCGATGCCAGCAAAATCGACACCCGCCGCAAGATCCTTCAATTGGTCACGATGTTGGCGGCAAAAGGCTGGGATCTGAGCACACTCTCAGGCCTCAAAGACCTCGTTTTGGACCCCAAAGCGCTCGACATCATCTTCGACACAATGTGGGACGGCGGCTCTGGCGAAGAATGCGCGCATCATTACAACCGCGTGCGCCTCCTGCGTACGATCGCAAAACATTGGGTCCATGCGGGCGAGGACATCCTCGAGCAACTCAAAGAAGCCGAGCGTGCTTTCCGCGAAACAACCGACGGTTTGACGGAACGCAACCAAGCAAAGATTCGTCAGTTCGGCGACGATCAAAACATTCGCCGCCTGATAATGTTGCCTGCCAATGTGGTCGAAGAGCTGCGCCCTGAACAGCCAACGCTTGGCGAAGCGATTGTTGTCCAATCCGCACTGGCCGTGTCCATCTTGCTGGCAGCGCCGGTGCGCGCAAAGAACCTGGCTTCCATCGACATCAAGAAGCATATTCACCGCGTCAGCGAGACCAATTGCTATCTCGTGTTTCCGGACCATCAGGTCAAAAACAAAGTCGATCTGGAATATCCGCTGCCACTTGCAACAATTGAGCTTCTTGACCTCTATTTGAAGGTCTATCGCCCTCTGTTGCTTGCAGAAGAGACAGATGCACTCTTCATTTCCCGCTCAGGCCGCCAGAAAACGGCGGCAGAGCTTGGCGCTCAAATCCCGCGCTTCATCAAGGACTATCTCGGGATCGACCTCAACTTGCATTTGTTCCGCCATTTGGCAGCATTCCTATTCCTAAAAAAATATCCGGGCGAGTTCGAAACCGTCCGCAAACTTTTGAACCACAAGTCGTCTCGTACAACAGTGAAGTTCTACACTGAACTCAACAACATCGAAGCTTTTAAGCGCTTTGATGAGATCGTCACCTCATACCTCCCCAAGAAAAAGCGGGAGGGCTGAAGATGACAACCTTTCATCCACGCTCACTTGCCTTCGAAGATTGGCCTGAAGCCCATCAGCAACGCTGGCTGAAGGCGCAAGAATATAACGGGCCGTTTCGGCCAGCTGGACGCGCAGCACATTGGCGCCCCCACAGTACCAACAAGACTCGTAAAGGCTATGCCACTTGGCTTTCCTGGAACATCCAGAAAGGCCGCGCCATTGCAGATACATTGCCAGAAGAACTTGTCACGGAAGCGTCCGTCGATGCCTATCTGACAGATATTGAGGCAATCAATCATGGCTGGACGCCCTATAACCGCGCCCAAGAGCTTTATGACGCAATCCGCATCATGACGCCCCACCAGAAAGAAACAGACTGGAATTGGCTTCGCATTGCATTTGAGAACTTGCGCCTGACTGCTGTTCCCCACCGGAACAAAGTCGAGCGCCTGAAGCTGGCTTGGCAGGTCGAAGAGCTGGCCTTGAGTCTCATGGAAGATGCAGAGACGCTACCCAAGAAGAGCTATTACCACGGCACCGGCGTGACAACTTTGGAGCGCGCCTTGCTGTATCGCGATGGACTTGCGCTTCTCATCATGATCCGCCGCCCTTTCCGGATCAAAAACTTTGCCAGCATCAGCATTGGCAAGCAGCTGTTCCTTGATGAAGGAACGGGGACACTCAGCTTCCTGGCCAGTGAGATGAAGACCAAGCGGAGTATTGAGGCACCCCTGCCCGATCACGTTGTGATCGCTCTTCACCGTTACATCTCACATTACCGCCAGATCCTGCTGAAGACTTCAGGCAAGGCAAAACATATCAAGACCAATGCCCTCTGGATCTCACGCGACGGGACAGAACTGGCGGAGGGCTCGCTTCATAATGTGTTCCGTCGTCGCACGGAAGAAGAGTTTGGCAAGCCCATTCCGCCGCATTGGTTCCGCGACATTGATGTCACCACACTCACACGCCACAGTCCGGAAGATGCGAGGATTGCTAGCATCATACTTGGCCATTCAGATCCAGAAGTGACCAACCGTCACTACAACCACGCACTTCACATCGACGCAGCCAAACGCCACCTCGACGTTTTGAGCGAATGGCAAACAATCAGCCCATCTACCTAACCACGAGAACACCCATGCGCGCCGTCATCTACGCCCGCTACTCATCAGATCTGCAGAGCGAAGCCTCGATCGAGGATCAGGTGGAGGTCTGCCGCCGCTATGCGACGGAGCGCGGCTGGACGATTACCGGCACATATACAGATGCGGCGATCAGTGGCGCCAGCCGCTTTCGCCCAGGCTTTCAGAAGCTCTTGAGTGAGGCTGGCCACAAGCTCTTTGATATTGTCATCTGTGAAGCCGTTGATCGCTTAGGTCGCCGCCTGGCTGATACGGCAGACTTGCAAGACCAGCTTTCCTTTTATGGTGTGAAGCTCTTCACGCCGACCCTTGGTGAAGTCACGCAAATCCATATTGCCGTGATGGGCATGATGGCGCAGATGGCCATCAAGGATCTTGGCGAGAAGACACGACGCGGCCAATTGGGTCGCGTGCTTAAAGGCAAAGTGGCGGGCGGTCTTGCCTATGGCTATCGCGTCGGCGCATGCGACGATGGTGCGGGTGCACGTGAGATTATCGAAGAGGAAGCAAATATCGTTCGCCGCATTTTCCGTGAGTTTGCAGCAGGCGACAGCCCGGAGACCATTGCCAAGCGCCTCAACAAAGAAGGGGTTTCAGGCCCTGGCGGACGTCCCTGGTCCAACACCACTTTGCGCGGACAACCCGATCGCGGAACAGGGCTTCTCAACAACGCCATCTACAAGGGCGAGCTTGAATGGAACAAATGCTCCTATGTGAAGGATCCGCGCACAGGCAAGCGCATTGCGCGCCCCAACCCACCCGATAAATGGGAACGCCAACAGATCGAGCCTTTGCGCATCATTGATGATGCACTTTGGGAGGGTGCAAAGGCACGCCAGAACACGATCAGCTCGAAGGTCGCAGACAGCCAACGCGGCAATCGGCTGAACGATGCACACCGCCCCCGCTTCCTGCTATCTGGGCTCCTGCAATGTGGCTGTTGTGGTGGCGGCTACACGATCACCGGAAAAGACCGCTATGGCTGCGCCACGCGCAAGCAAAAGGGCACTTGCGACAATGGCGCGACCATCAGCCGACAGGAGATTGAAGCGCGTGTTTTGACAGGGCTCAAAGAGCGTCTGCTTGAACCCTCACTCGTAGCCGAGTTCATCAACGGCATTCAGGAAGAGCTCGAGGAACAACGCCGCCTGCGCCGCGCCGGTGAGGCGCACCGCGCCCGCAAGCTTGGCGAGATCGAGCGCAAGATTTCAGGGTTGATGCGTGCCATTGAAGATGGGCTCTATGAGCCAAGCATGAAGGAACGTCTCAAGACTCTTCAGGCCGAGAAGGCGGGCCTGACTGCTATCGACGAGGATGCAAGCTCAGAAGAACTCAACATCCTCTCGCATCCAAACATCGGCGAACTCTATCGTCGCAAGGTTGAAGAACTTGAATCCGTCTTGACAGGACCTGACGCCACGCAAGCCATTGATCTCATCCGCTCAATGATCGAGCGTGTTGTGCTGCGTCCAAAAGTGCTTGGAAACGGCTTAGATCTTGAACTCTACGGCGAGCTCGCCAACATTCTCGCGGCATGCGCAGGGGCTAAAATGCAAAACGCCCCGGGCTCGAAAGCCTCGGGGCGTCTCTCAGTGGTTGCGGGGACAGGATTTGAACCTGTGACCTTCAGGTTATGAGCCTGACGAGCTACCGGGCTGCTCCACCCCGCGTCAACTTGATGTCG
>Ga0214921_10001438_pt1 | contig 40643 bp, 55 predicted proteins | sample LL1505_MetaG_FD_177992 | JGI IMG/M metagenome (GOLD analysis project Ga0214921, IMG submission 177992) | Freshwater microbial communities from Lake Lanier, Atlanta, Georgia, United States - LL-1505 | ecosystem: Environmental > Aquatic > Freshwater > Lake | place: USA: Georgia | collected...
TTGCTTCACCAAACAAATTATAAAGAACGATTATGTGATTGAGTATTAGTCTTTCTTTCAAATCGCCATTGTTTTTATACCTAGAGATTAATTTCTTAAGATATAAAAACTTCTTTAAATCATCTTCAAATTCTGCTAAACTATAACACTGCGTATTATCATAGTGATGCATTGCATAGATTAGAAAATTCGCCTCATTTAACTTTTCATTCATACCACATTATATCTCTCAAAAGAATGGGGGACATTCCCCCATTTACATAACTACTTATTAAGCGTCAGGCAGAACTGTATCGTCAGAAGCATCAGAAGACATAGAACCCATAGCAACTAATGTCTCAGTAAATACACGACCAGCACGACCGCCAGTACCAACAGTACGACGAACCCAACCAGCGTGAGTAGCAGCAATACCACTACCAGCACCATAACCTTGATCAGCTACAGCAGTTGCTTGGATAGTTGCTACAGCAGTAGCAAGTTCAAAGTATTGAGCATTGTTACCAGTACCAGAAATATCAACTGCAGTGCCACCATCAGTAGCAGAAACTTTAAACGCATTGGCAGTTAAACCAGAAGCAATAACATAATATGTTGTGTTATTTGTTAGACCAGTTGCAGCAGTACCACCACCATGGAAGTACTTAACAGCATCACCAGCACTTAGACCATGCGCTGTATAAGCGATAGTGTCAGTAGCAATAGTAATACCAGTAGTAGGGATAGTGCGTCTTGGGATTGCGATAGCAACAGTTGGTACTGAAGTATAGCCAGTACCTGTATTAGTAATAGTAACAGCTGTAACTACGCCACCAGCGATAGTAGCAGTAGCTGCAGCAGAAGATCCTGCGCCACCAGAGAAGGTAACTGCTGGTGCTTCTAAGTAACGAGCACCTGCATTGACAACAGCAACTGAAGTTATGTTATCGCCACCTGCTGTGATTTCGGTAGCATCCATACCGAATGTAATTGCTTTGTCAGCGTCTGATAGGTATTTTGGTTTACCTGCATCGCCATCTGTATTTGACCATAGTGCCATTTTAATTCTCCTTGAATTAGACTTGTTTATTTATAAGTTGACCCAGCTGCTTTCAGCTTGGACATTGTTTTACGTGGTTTGTAGGAACCAGTGCGTTGACCAGTTTTACGACCAGCTGGTTTTTTATCTGGTTTCTTCATATCAGCTGCAGTTTCAAATGCACCTTCTGGATCAACATAATCAGCGCCATATGAACGACCTTTAATTATAGTCTTTCCATCTGGACCTGGAGTATACTCAAGTAAGTGATCAGCTTCTTCTTTACGAAGAAGTTCGAAGTCGTGTCCGTCAACCTTACCATTTTTGTTCTTGTCGAGTTTGTGCTGTTTACCAATTAGTTTTTCTTCTAATCCTTGTAAAAACTCTTTATATGATTTCATATTTTCCTCTTTTACTTTTTTAATTTTGGATACTGTTTTAGGTGCTGTTTCAAATTTCTCTTCATGAGGCTCTTGTCCAGCAGTATTAACTTTATCTACGTTAACACCTTTCTGCGCAGTGGCTTCATTGCGTAGCGCACGACCAATTGCTACGTTTTTTTCTCTAGCAGTTTTATGATCAGTGTCAGGAACTGGATTATTTAATTTATACTTGGCGCCACGAGAAGCGTCCATCATATTTTTCATAGTTTTATTTTGTTTAGCCTGATCAGATTTCTCATCAAGAACTTCTTCATTAGTTGGCATGCCATTGATTGGCTTCTTAGTTGCTTTATATGCTTTGTGCTCAGGAGTGCCCTTAATATATTTTCTATCAGGTACTGGAGCAACTGGAGCTTTTGAATTCTGGGCTATTGATGCTCTAGAATTTGGTGAGAAGTTTGTTGGAGAACCACCACCAATCTCGTCACCTTTACGACGATAAGCAGATGCTGGCTTTTCGTAGTATCCTTCTTTAACTTCAGCCTCAGAGTATAAGTAATCAGCTGCAGTTTGAATATAATCAGTGGCAAGAGTAATCTTAGATTGTACCCATTCTGGCAAATCAGTATCTGGCTTTAAACAATCTTCAATCATTTCAGCACAGCGCACTAATGTTTTTAACTGATTCATAGCCATATCACCTTCATAGCCATACTCTTGTTCATCTTTGGCTTCTTTAACTGGTTTCTTTTTAGAAACTTGATCCATTGCACGTTGAGCCAATGAACGTGCAGCATCCATACCAGTACGATTTGGATTATTTGGTTTCTTAAAAGTAGATTTGTATGGTCCATCAAATGGCACATCATCTTTCTTTTCTTCTTTAACTGGCTGATTCATATTTATTTGTTTATCATTCTCGCCATTAAAGAATTTAAATCCTTTAACCTTTTTACTCATAGTAGTATCCTTTGCTGTTGATGCAGATGGAGCAGAAGTTGTGGTATTCATGGCATCACCACCACCGATGTTACCTTGAAGAGTACCTTCTTTAAGTCTTGCTTTGGCAGCCATGAATGCGCCAATAGCCATCTTGCGACGTTCTTCTTTAGACTTGTTATTAAACTTTGGATGAGTCGATTTAATAAAGTCATTAATATAAGCACCTGCGCCCATATCTGGACGTAGATCTTCTTGAACAGTTTCTTCTTTAATATTCATACCTTTACGCACATCATTATACATGGCGTCCTTATGTTCTGGCTTCATCTTTGATGGAGCACCTTTATGAAACTCTGCCTTGTTACCAGAAGCAGCATGCTCACGCATTTTGCTAGCAGAGATACCAGTAGTACCTTCAGCATCTGGATCACGTTCACCAGAGGAATGAACAGTAATCTTTTTAAAGTTGTAATGACCATGACCAGAGTCTTTACCATTATACTTGTGAAGAAGATTATGCATCTCTTCATGGCGATCAGATCCAGCAACTACGTGTAAGTGAGTTGCGCCAGCAGCATGAGCAGCAGCAGCATGGTGTAGGATAGTTGGCTTATCTTTGTTTGCAGAACTTACATTAGTTCCAGGAAATGCGTTCTTAGCATGAGCAACTTTCTGTTCACCAGTCAATGGGTTTTTCTTAGCATCTTGGCTATGAGAAACTACAAGACTATGACTTGCGCCATGTTCCTTAGCGACTGAATGTAGTTTATTAACTACAGCTTCGTGGCCAGAAGTGATTGGGTTCATGCGACCAAATGCTAACACGTGGTGCTTTTCTACTTCTTCTTTCATACAACTATCCTCTGCGCATGGTTTAGTTCCAGGTTTACGTTTGTAACCTGTCCAGCAATTACATTTTTCTTTTAATTCGTTATACGTAAGCATATTAACAATTCCACTTTCTAAGAGCCAATGCTTTACGACTTGGTTCACCATTTGGTTTCTTCATTGGTCCTTCCATGCCACCCATACGTGCACAGAAAGACTTACGGCGATTAGCTGCTTTACTTCCAGCTTTTAGTTTAGATGGCGGAGTAGTGACTGGTGCTTTTAGATTAGCACCTTTAGCATTGTATGCATCACGACCCTTTTGAGTCAAACCACCAGTAGAACTCTTATGTCCTTTGGCGTCTACTGCATATTCTAATAGTTCTTCGTCAGTTAGTTGTTCAAACTGTTCCCAAACAGATTCTGAATCTAGATTGTGTAACATTGCTAGTTCTTCAACAACTTCTTCGATTAAATCAAACTGCGCCTCAACTTCTTCAGTTCTAGTTCTACGACCAGCAAAGTTATGTATACCTCTATCTTTTAATTCAGAACGAGATGCTTCATATTCATAAGGATTCTTATGAGCACTTGCTGATGTATTACCAAGAGTTTTAACTTTTTTATCTAAAGTTGAAGTTGCTTGTGTTTTAGCAATTTTGTTTGTTGCTCTATACAAACCAGTATCTCTTTTATCGCTAGTATCATTAGACTTTAAATTTTTATTAACATAAGATTTTAAAGTTTTTGTATCTAACTCAGCAATCTGCTCAAATTCTTCGTTTGTTTGTGACGCTTTTAATGCATCTGCAGTTGGAGCACCTTTGCTTCCTGGCTTGCGCATGCGCTCACCAGAACCATTTTCAATTCTTTTACGCTTGGCGTGAATATTATCCCAAAGACCACGTTCACCTTCTTCTAGGTAGTTTTTAAATGTTAACATATTAGACTGCCTTTCCTGCGGATTTTAGTGAACTTAATGGATCACTTTGTGAATCAAACTTATGTGCTTGAGAAGCAAACTTCTTACCATTATGATAGAAGTGAACAGAACCACCGCTTGATTTGACTGTAATATTCTTGTGGTCTTTTAGGATATGCTCATGGTCTTCACTTGGGCTACTTGCATGGTGTTGGACACCCTTGGCAGTTTTGTAAGTGGTGTGTTTGATAAAGGTATGACCCTTTTCTTGAGCAGGTGTTTTATGAGCATGTAGAACTTCACGAATATGGTTAACAACATGCTCATGATTACCAGTATCTAAATGATGCTGGAGTTCAGCAGCATGACTGTGAGCAACTTTGTGTAATAGTACTTTGTTGCGTTCTTTAACATCAGCGTGCATCTTAGGATCTGCTTTCGCGATCTCTTTACGCTGTTCTTTATTCTTACCTTTTAATTGGGGATGCGCAGCAAGAATTCCTTCTTGATGTGCTTTGTAATGTTCTCTGGCTTTTGAACCACCAGATTCCATGCCAAGACTTGAAGAAGGAATATTCTTGCTAGAGTTATCGCTAACCTTTAGACTTACGCCATGGTGAGTTACTTTACCAGTCTTAGGATGCTTAGTGGAAACATAAACATCAGAAGAATCTTCTTTCTGGGATGCTTTGTGACCAGTTACCTTTTCTGTATCTCCAGGTTTGGAGGTATGAGTAACAGCATGAATAGAATGACCTGGATGAGTAGACTCAATATGCTTTTTAATATGTTCAGCAGCAGACTTGGCATTAGCATCAATGCGCTTATAGTCAGCTGGGTGAATTGAATCCTTTAATCGTTTATGAGTTTGCTCAGGAGTTTCATTGTGTTCATTAACATGTTTCTCCATATGCTTGCCACCATTAAGGTGCTTGCCAGTTAGAATCTCGTGTAGGACACCTTTAGTGTTATTCGAAACGCCACCTTCTTTAGAAGCATCATCTGCTGCTTCTGTCAGGTTATCTTCGAAATAGATTTCTTCGTTTAAGAATGATTTAAAGGATTTCATTTACGCACCTTCAACAAGTTAGATCTTGCGAACTCAGCACGATTCACAAGTTTGGAAGGTTCAGTCTTACCATTGTGTTCATGGTTAACAACAAAACCTTCTGGCTTAGATTCTTTACCTTCGATGTGGTGTTCATAATTGCTATGACCACTTTCTAAGGATTTAACCAAAGAATTCTTCGCAGCAGCAAGATGATTATGTGCAGTCAATACGTTTTCGTAATGAGCCTTATTCTTTTCTACGTGATCAACTTCTTCTTTACCCTTGGCACGTTTGGCTTCTTGGGATTTCTCAGTCTTAACACCAGCAACTTGTTTAGCGTGATGTGATTCAAGATGCGCTTTAAAATCTTTTACGTTTGGAGTAGTGTTATTGCGAACAGTTGAATTAATGTAAGTGGCTAGATGACCATGCTCACCGCTATGTGAAGGGTGAATAGCATTATACATTTTGTCGCCATGAGTATCATGTACTGCTTTGGCAGCAGCCATATGTTTATGGAACTCATCTTGGTTTGCTTGAGAATGATTCGCTTTGCTAGTATCGTAGCTGGCATCGTGGTGATGCACGTCATCATGCTGTTTGAATTCATGATGATTAACTTCGTGGTGAGCAGACATTGAGTGAATGTCTTTACCGTGATATTGAGTATGAACCGCTACACCTACTTTGGCTTTCGCAGCTTTCTTGGCTTCATCGCCAGAAGCAGTATAGGTAATAGTGTTCGGAGTAAAGGATGCTTTGCCAGTTTTCTTATCGTGCTTAACATCACCTTCAGAGTGCATAATGTCGCCCTGATAAACTTTACCCTTTGGAGTAACTTTAGGTAAGTGGTGTAATGCAGCTTTTAATTTAGCAGCAAGACCTGGAGCATGACCATGGTTCTTATCAATATCAGCATCAGTGTGATTAATCTTTGGATCTTTGTTGAATGCTGATTTAGAAGCAACAAAGAATTTACCATTCTTAGGGTGTGTGCCAAAAACTACAGCAGGAGAACCATCATACTTTGTAGTAAGATTAGAGTTGTTCTTGCCAGACTTCATGTGCTCATGCGCATGAGTCAAAGCTCCATGAGCATGCTCAAATCCATCGTGACCATGCATCAGTGGACGATCTTCAGGATGAGTAATGTGCTTTAGTTTAGTACCTTCTTCGGCAGCTTCTTTTAAGTATGTTTGAAATGATTTCATTTGTTATCCTATTTTCTTAGCAGAAGCACGTAAGAACCATGCATGCTTCTGATGCGTATCGATTCGGTCAGCTATAAAATTACAAACACCTTGTTGTTTGTTGGTATTAGCAATAGTGAACACTTTATTTAGGCTGTCAAGGACTTCTTGATTTGCAGCAATAAGACTAGTAAAGATATCTTCAAGTTTCTCAACACGAGCAGTTTCTTCTTTTAATGTTTTATATTTAAACAATTCATCAAGACTTACTGGAGCGTATTCATCTAACTTACGTAGAAGTTCAGCGATCGGATCTACTGATTCATAAACATCCGTATATAAATCGCCAAAGAACTCGTGGTACTGAGTGAACTCAATACCCTCAATGTTCCAGTGGAACTGATGTGCTTTGTAATACATTACAGTAGCATTCGCCAGCAAAACTTTAATTGCTGTTGTTAACTCATTCATTGAACAACTCCAGTATTTGAAAACGGATCAAATGTCTTAGAAGTAAAATCTTGTGGAGCCAGACCAGCTGGATCATTATTTCTTACAGTAGATTTAAAAGACTTCAGCCTTTTCTTTTCTACTTTCTTCTCGACTAATTTAACATTCTGAATCCACTTACTAACTAATTTGCCAGTAGATTCTTTTAATAATAGGTGATTAGAACCACGCTTAACAATTTCATATTGTTGGCCATCGGCTTCTACTTGCTCACCAACATTAAAGATTTCGCCACGGAAATATTGTTCACGTAGTTGGTCTTTAACTAAATTAATTTCTTCTTTGATTGGGTCAAGTCCTGACCCAACTCTAATATCATTCATCAATCTACGAGAATCAATGTCGCGAATTGATGAAGGTAGATTCTTTTTAAAATCTTCGTATAAACCTTTAACTGCATAATTACGAGTAGCATCTTCAGTATCAGGATCTTTATCCATAGCTGATATGACTGTAGCTTCCTTTAGAGATTTCTTCATGGAAGCTACTTTGTCTGCGCTCGTAACAATGATAATATGACGATAGGTTTCTTTTAGTTTAGCAACCACTTCGCTCATATTATCAGAGTAAGTATTGAACTGCGTGTTCGGAAACAACGTATTCAAATACTGCAATTTCTTTTCTACAATTAAAGGATTCTTTTTCGCATCGCTTGAATCGGATGCATAAATGGCGTAGCTGGCATTCTTTTGCTCGGCTACAGATTTGACTGCCTTGATCAGAAGTTCGTGTCCGATGGTCGGAGGGTTAAACTTTGAACAGGCTAGAACTATCGTTTTACTCGGTAGTTCTCTGATTAGTTGTCTATAATCTTTCATTTAATCCATCAATTAAGTAGTGTTATATGGTTATTTATAAGATGTCTACTTTAAGAAGCAAACGCTTTGAGTAGTAGCTGGTTTTCGGTTTGCTTATACGCAGCAGTATTGATAGTTACGTTGTTTGGGGCGGAGATCGGACATAGGTTATATGCGGACTTCTTAACATTAGAGAATTCTAATGTCATAACAAACTGATAATCCCCACCACCCTTAGACTGGCAGCGAACCCTAATTCTTGCAGAGGCGCAATTAGAGAAGTCTTCGATTTTCTTTTGTAGTTTGGCATTTAGTTTCAGAGGGTCTAACTTATTCATTAGATAGAAACCATGAGTACCCACGTTGAGGTAGTGGGTTTTCTTTTTATTATAGTAGTCGCAGATGGCTTTGGCTGGGACTGTTATATGAACTTCGTTCTCGCCTTTGAAGTTCTCAATATCAATCTCATACGCTTTACGTTTGTCTTTGATACCACCTGTTAGAATCTTTTTACCAGCTTGGTCGTTCTGTAGGATTGGAACCTTACCACGCCATCGAGCACCCTCTGCACCAGAGGTATTCATATTCTGTAGGAGTTTATATTTGGTGGCGATTTCCTTCATCATTTCCTTTTCAGGATCGCCTTTGACATCACCGAAGTCCCATTTACCTTTGTAGTATTTTAGAACCAGTGAACCAGCTGCAGTTGGAGAGATCTTTAACTCGCAACCTGCTGGAGTTTTAACGCTTTTGGTCACAATAGATAAATCTGGTTTATCGTGAGATGCGCCAGCAACACCCCCAACTGAGATGCCAAATTTCTCTAACGCTTTATAAGCATTCGCTTCGTAAACAAAACCTTGTTGTGCCATTATGACCCCTATACTTTTGGTATATTTAGGTCATGCGATTATACTTGCGATCCCATTTACCGATCTGGTCTATAATCTTACGAGTGGCTATGTTGTTTCTTAAGTCGTAGTTGAACGTCTTTAAGAAATAGTGGAGAGTAGATGAATCTCGTTTTGTCTTATAACGATTTAGCAGGATGCTAATATCTACCTTTGGTCGGCGCATTTTAAAATCTAGATACACACAATGCGCATATGCTTGTATCTCATCGAACTCAGAAAGATATTCTCGTTGAGCATCTTTCTTGGCGATTCCTACTTTTTTGTATGGAACTACGTAAGTGCTCCACTCATCACCACGTCTATTGAACTGCATGAAGTGAATCAACTCATGCATCAAAGTTTGCATTAGACGCATCTTGAATGATGCCCAAGAGGTTTGGGTAAATGGGAATGTGTTAAACTTTTCAGTATAGATATGAAGAGAACATTGACGCTTATCTGGGTCATATTCCCCACCAATCGCTACGTAGTTTTCAGTCCACTTTGCTTTGGACTTTTCTTTCCTCCATACTATTTTAGTTCGCCATTTTTTAACATAATTAGATAAGCCATCTTTATCATTTACATAGAGATCTAGATCTCTCCACACTTTGGCTGGAATGAGTTTTGCTCTGAATGGTTTCTCATCAAAGTTGAGAATGTCCATCCAATCGAAAGTTGCGTTCTCTAGGAAATTCATAGTCCCTAGAAGATGCTTGCTTAAATAAACTGCTTCTCAATAAATGCAAGAACCTTCCCCTGCTCCTCTAAGTTAGTGTTTACAAACTCAGTGATATATGGCATCAATTCAAAATTAGACATCAGATTACTATATTTAGTTTCTCTTCCACGTAGGAATTGCTCAGATTGGTCGGATCCACGTTCTTTATAGCGTTGTTCTAAAATATCTTTGGGAGCCTTTAGGAATACCACTTCCAGCTGAGTATTCGGGAGACCCATACAGAACTCTAGGAATGATTGGTTAAAAACCCGATCTCCTTCAAAAAGGATATTACAATTATGAGAAGCGATCCATTCTTGGAGGGGTGGCTGAACAGCCATGGATAGTCGGTCAGTTCCAGCGAATACTTCACCTTCCTCATACTTGCCAAGAATGTATAGATCTCGTTCAGTATTATAGCTGGCATTTACCAACTTGGCAGGGGAAACTTCTAGCCAAGTTTTATCTTCCATAAACTTACGGAACAAAGTAGTCTTACCAGTTCCAGGAGAACCACCAACTGCGATAATCTTTCTAGTCTTCATAGGATTCGTTACCCTTTCTACATTGATGGTGTCAACTACACCTACGTTTTCATTAAATGCCATTTCTAATTTCCTCGATCATTTTAATCAGTTCTTCTTTACTGAATACCCAAACTCTTCCACGGAATGAATGTGTGTCGCTATCTATTTCAGTTTTCTTAGTGAAGGTCATTTTATTGGTAACTTCTTCAGAAGCCAACTTTGCTAGATTACGCTTAATCTCAGAAGCATAATCTATATTACTTTCTCGTAGTTTCATAAGTTCAAACTCTTGAACACGATGCTGAACAGTTATTTCATTCAACTGATAACGATCTAAAATAACTTCAGTTGGAGTGCGGATTGGTGAGATAATACCAGAACTAGTAGTAATAGTACTTGCGCTACCCATAGTCATTGGTGATGATGAAACAGTAACATGAGGTGTTGTTGTCATTGTAATACAACCACCTGCATCTTCATACATCGCACCAGTCAATCCACCAAATTGTCCTTTAGTAATAGCCATTAAAAATTCTCCAATCCAATTAACATAGGTTCTTCATCATCAAACATCCATTCCAAGTTTTCTATTCTACCTGATTTTATAAATGCAGGAAACTTTTCTTTATCGATTCCTCTTTTGTTATCCAAGCGCAAGTCAATAGTTTCATCTCTTGCTTGCCAAAGAACATCCCAATCAATACCATACCACCCATCACCGTCAGCTTTGATAATCTCTTCAGCCTGACGATCTAGGTAATATCCAAGGTAACGACCATGATGCGCTCTAAATATTTTCTTGAAAGAACATAAACAGGTTTCCATTGTAAAGAAATCTATTTGCGTTTCCAAATCTGGGAATCTATCTTTTGTTTCGGTAAGAATACTGGTGGCTTCACACTCAAGAGACGCATACTCGCCTGCAGTGAGTTTTCTATCCATATCGTCATGCCTGCCGAGGGCGCATAGTAATCCATTGCGATGAGAGCGAGAGCCATCATAATCATCCAGCATGAGACTAGTAGGGCTGATGCGAATACCAGCGGTATGCTTAAGATGCTGAAGATAAAACCAAGTGGAATAGCGACCAAACTTATGCAACCCAGACTTAACGCTTTCCCACAGGTTATCAAAGTTTGCTTCCTCATTGTCTCCATAAAAACCTTCCATTCTTTCTCGTTGTGTTCTGTTACCAATGAATTGTTGATAAGAAGCAAACATGGCAGGTAGATGCCCTTTGTTCCACTTTGTATCAGTTTGGTAACGTAATCGTTTATAATTTGTTGCGTTCCATTGCGTAATTCTATCAACTGTTGCTAATTCATAATCAGGAAATTCATTCATCAATACCCACGCAGTTGGTAGTTGATAAGTGTTACCGTAAAGCCAAGCAAACCAAAGACGTTGTTCGTCATTATGTTCGTATCTTTTATTGAGATAATTAGTGCACCAAACAGCTGGGTCACAGTCATCATATTTCAACGACCATGCGTACCAGCGTATGAATGCTTCTCTATTATTTTGTGGTTGGCGGTAGTCCAAGAATATTACCTTTGTTAAATGGGTCTAAGAACATAAGAGTAATATTATTGATTCCATGCCATTTCATATTCTCTTTAAATAGTTCTAAATGTTTTTTCTGTTTTGATAACATAGTAGCTGTTGGATAGTGAATTAAAATTATACCTTTCTTCTTCTTTCCAGTAGTCATTAATGTTTGAATACCACCGAATCCAGAATTATTAATGCTATCAATTTTTTGAACTTCAATAGCACAATCTTTATGTTTATATTTTAATGCCCTACCATAATCATTAAGTTCTGTTTTGTCATATGCTATAAAGTTAATGTCAGCCTTTAACCTGTCTTCTTTACGTTGTTTTTCATATTCATCGCAGTAATAACGAATAGAGGATTCTGCATGTTGACTTATCAACTGATCAATAGCAATATCTTTAAACTCTGAAGAAGTACCTTTCAATTTAGGTAAAACTTCACCAATCATCTTAATACGTTTCTTTAAATCATCAATTGAATTGCCAGCTTGGATAAATGTTCGGTTATTCATTTGAGCACCGAAATGAACAAGATTATGTCTTTTGTTTTTAAATAATGCTCTTGGTAGAATTACTGCAGGTAATGTAACCCACTTATGTTCAATGGCTTTCTTTAGTCGGTGACTACCTTCAACTAATTCTTCTATTGCTCCTGTTTCATCGTTTGAAACGAGAACGATTGGTGTTAAATATTTTCGTGCTTCATCTGGTTTAGAAAACCAACGCTCCAAATCTTGGAGATTCTGTTTATCATAAGTGTAATATCTTGGTTGAGTTTTGTCTAAGAGGGCTACCAATGCAACAGCAACTTCTACTGAAGGATATTGACCCATCTTAACTTTCTCAGCCAAATCTTCCATCTCACGAGCATCAGCAAGTTGATCTGAAACCATAATAGTTTTTACAAGTTTCTCAACCTTACCATCAATGATATCGGTCATCTGTTTAAACAGATCGGAGTCGCACTCATAAGAACTATCAACTCCAGCACCACCACCATTGGTGGAATTATAGAAGTTTGGATTGTGCATAGCATCATAATGACAAAGCAATTGACGCTCATTATTACGTGCTTCTACGAGAGGGATTGGATCAGTAAGCCACTTGAATGTTAACTTACCTTGAGAACGATCTGCCAAGAATTTTGGATGCTCGCAAGAACCAAAATAATTTTCATCTTTTGGAGTGTTCGTCAATTTATAACTACCTACGTATTTTAGAGCACCATTTCCTGGATTGCTCGGCACAAGAGTATAGTTACGTCCCATTTCTTTCATAATATAGTTCCATTTTCAATTGTTACAACCACTATTATACCCTATTTCGCAATAAAAGTAAAGCGATATTTGACTCAAAAATCGTCTATTTTGACCCTATTTTGGGTATTTGCAAGGTCGTAGAGGGTCGTACAACCCCCCTTACCCTTTCGGTTGACCGCTTTATTGATAGTCGTGTCGGAGAGGTCGTAGTCGCCCTCTAAGAAGGTATTTCCCCCTATTCTAAACACCGATAGAGAGCATCCGCTCTTTTGGGCTCCCCAAAATTTAAACCCAAGACGCTCGTAAAACCCCACTGCGGACTTCTCAGAGGATACCCTGAAGTAAGTTGCGCCATTTGCTCTGGCACGTTTTAAAGAATCCTCGCATAACAATCGAGCCGAACCTTTACCTCTATGCTTTACAAATGTATGTAAGAGTTGTAGGTTAGCAACATGTGGTTTTGTTTTGGAAATGGTAGTGATAATTGCAGCAGTTAAATCATTACCATCATATGCGCCAATACAATAATTCCATTGGTCTTGCATATCTGCTTTGGCAACAAATGTCTTGGCAAAGTTATCTTCTTTGTCAGTGCTTATTGCTGAAATAAAATCAGCACGTGAACACTTAGACAACTTCAACATAAGTCCTTACCTTCTCACCACGATCTTCTGGATGCTTAGTTTTCTCCCAACCAATAAACTGATGGAGATCCCAAATCATTGGAGGGAATTTATAATTATTATTTGAAAGTAATTGTACTACTGGTTCATCAGTATTCAACGCAGCATCAAGAAAGTCTTGAACAAAACGGAAACAAGATTCAAGTTCCGTACGATCCATTGTACCACGGAACAATCTAAACTCTACAGTATCGATATGCTTTAGTGCGTACATATTAATAGCGTAGCGGAATGGGCGACCCATTGATACACCATCTTTACCTGCAGCGTGCATCTTAATGAATGAATCAAAGTCAGTCGCTAGATTAATAATGTTATCAGCCATATAGTCAGGCAGAGTTCGACCACCATCAAACTTCAAATACATCTTTGCTCCTTTAGCACCTTTCATTTGATTGTGCTCAAAGTAACCATACACGTTCTCTACTGTTTCGTGTTGGTTTTCTTTAATGTATTTGGTTAGACGCTTTAGTGCATCGATATCATCACGTAGATTAGGCACACGACAGTGAATGTGTGTATGAGCAGTAGCACCAATTGTAGGTGGAGTACCATTGTCGATGAATAGTTTTTGTAGTTCAAAATATCGATCAACTTGTTCTTGCCAAGTCTTAGTCGGTTTAGTATTGATTTCCCCACCGACTGGAGGATTTTCACCAAGTGGGTCAGCGCAGACATATTGATATGGCTCTCTTAAGTTAATAATATCTCGCTCTGAATATTCCCAAGTGCCGAGATGTTCTGGAATTGAAAAAGAGCGAGGAACATCACCCCACTCTATTTCCATTCCGTAAGTAAATTTATCAGTTGGATATGGTTTGAGTTTCATAATCTACTTTCTGTAAATCAGTTTTTGTTGTTTGAACAACTTCAACATTCATAGTCATGCGTTCATCAAATGTAAGATACGTATTCATTGGAACTTCCACTGCTGGCATTTTAATACCTGCACGTTTAGGGATATCCGCAGTAGAAGTAATTATAACGCCATTCGTTAGAGAAGTCAAGTATAATGGACGCTTACCATTACGATATGCAAGAAGTTTCTTATCAGCAGTAAGTTCGCAAACTGCCATTGATGCATCTGGATATTCTTCAAGAGGTGAATCAGAATGTAATACTAATTCAGAATCATTCTTAGTTTCACATTTGTAGTTGAATAACTTATCCCAGTTCTCTGCTAGTTCTTGAGTAATAACTCCATTGTGAACAATAGAGTGTTCATCATTTGCTATCGGCTGGTTATACAATAGATCGCTAGTGCTATATCTACAATGACCAATAAGGTAAAGATTACCGTCATCATTAACCATCTCCTCTAAATTATCTAAATGAACAAATCTATCAGCAGGAACTGGCTCTTTGAATGTTAGAACCTTACCATTATAAATGATAGACATACCTGTTGCATGCATTCCTCGAATCTTAGACTCAAGGAATACCTTACGGATAGTTTCAAAATCCTTTGGTGTAGGATTCTGAATCAAAGCACCAATGACGCTACACATTAAAAGAAACCCTCAAGCGAAGAAGCATTGGCTTCTGGATGATATTTGTGTAGTTCTTCTTGACCCAATTTAGATTCAAGATAGTCATACCACTCTTGACTATCCCACATAGATTCAGATACACCATTCCATAGTGGTTTCCAAAGTGGATGTTCTTTGTTCAGTCTACGTGATTCAACAAAGTTATATCGTGTATCTTCATACTCAAACGATCCAAGTTCTAACATTTTCTCACGGAAATAACAAACCAATGATACACGCTCAGAACCTTCTTCACATTTGATCTCAGTATTACCATGCATGACTTCATGGTTGTTAATCAATAACAAATCTCCAGGTCTTACATTTACCGCAACACGATATTCTGGAGCAATCAAATAACCGCCAGTATATCTACCATCATTAGATAGTGTTAACAGATTGGAAAGACCTTCATTCAAATCGCCAGCATCATAGTGAGCAGCAGTGCGGAATGTTTTGTTAACAGTGATAGTTGTGAATGGTGTTCCTGGAACAAGGAATCGTGGGTCTAGTTTCTCAGCAGCTTCCATCTGATTACCATAACGCCATGGCAATAGATCTTTGAAACCTTTGGCAAGATTTTGTAGGAATGGATATGCCATCTGAAACTTCTCAAAGTTATCACGTGTATAAGAAGTAGCACGACCATATGGAATACGTGGGTAACGATCGAACCAACCAGCAATACCAGAGTTAACTGCAGTACCGTAAGTAGTGGTACTAACCATCTTCAGAACTTCTTCAGTTGCAGTTGCTCGTTCTTGACGACTCATTGGTTTGATAGAATCCAACCATGCTTCAAAATCAAACTTACCACGGAAACGTGAGATAACCCATACGTTATTCTTACCGCTACCGCCAGCCATTTTCTTATCTACTTCTCGTGGATATTTCGCACGGATAGTTTCAATTACGTCTTCGTTATCCAATGAGGAGTTACGATTCTTAAGTAACTGCTCCATCATTTCTTGTTGGTAATTTGTTACCCACTCACGACCTTCTGAGGTGGCAACAATGCCATCTTTGATACCAGAAGCAAGTCCGCGATTCTCTGTGCGAATAGCTGCTTCTCTAAGTCCTGTGTATGCTGCATCTTGTTGTTCTTTACTAAAATAATTCTTACGAAACTTCAATACGATTCGTTTTTCTGAAATGGGATCTTCACCCATTTGTGGTGGCATATAAACATCAGTATCTTCTTCAATAAGATGATCATAATGTGATTCATCAACAAACTTACCAAGAAGATGTTCACAATTGTGTTTTTGCTCAGCTACAATTACCTTAACCATATTTTTCTCCTAAAACTTAAATCCACTGAATGCTTCTGCTTTTTGTCGTTTACCAAATTCGCTCTTATCAAACATAGGTACATCATCTTGAACTTGTCCAGCATCAGACAATCCTACTTGAGCAGACGCTTCAACATCATATAACTTCATCTTTGCTCTATCAACACCAATAACAAATCTCTTATAATAACTAGGATCGTTATAACGATTCTTCAATTGCTTCACAATAATTTGATTCAACTGTTCAAGTTCTTCATTTGAAACTAACGCAAACATTAAGTCAGCAGTGGCAGGTAATCCAAATGATTCAGAAGTATCTTCCAAACCTGGATCGCTATTTGTAAATCCACTTCGAGTAGTTTGTGTGGCTGAAACAATCGGAACATTATATTCTACTGCCAAACCACGCAACTCTTCAGCGATGGACTTAATATATGTATAAGAGTTAATACTTCCACCTTGCTTCATTCGCTGACTTGCGCAAATATTAAGATAGTCAATGAAGATAATATCAGGAAGAAACTCACGCTTCAACTTCAACTCTTCAAGCAATGCTCTAAAGTGACCAGCGTGTGCGCCAGCAGTTGGATATTCCTTGACGATTAATTTACCTTGAGTTTTACTAGAGATCTTCTTAATACGATTATCAAAGATATCTTTATCAATGACTTTCAATTCATCCATGGTAAGGTTCAACAAATTCGCATCGATACGTTCAGCGATACGTTCTTCAGCCATTTCCATAGTAATGTAAAGCACGTTCTTACCTTGAGTCAATACTCCAGCTGCAACGTGACACATAAACAAAGACTTACCAACACCAGTACCAGCCAGAACAATGTTAAGAGTTTTCTTGGACAAACCACCTTTGGTGATTTTGTTGAACATGTCTAGGTCGAATGGAACCTTCTCTTCAATGCGGTGATAATAGTCATAACGAGCATCGCTGTCTTCGATGTAATCGTGACCAACGTGATTATCGAAAGAGATGGCAAGAGCATCAGAAAGGATAGAAGGTATGGAATCTTTGGTGTTAACTTTATCTCCGCCATCAATGATTCGGATCGAGTGTAAAATTGCATTATAGACTGCCTTATCTTTACAGAACTTCTCTGTTTGTTCCAACATCCATGACTCATTAACTTCCTCATGAGTCATCGTATCTACATAATTATTAATCTCAGCAAGTTCTTTGTCGTTGATATCAGTTCGGTTTCCTACCTCAATTGATAGGATCTCTTTGGTTAATGGTTTGTTATACTTCGTAAAGAATTCCACAATAATCTTAGAAAGGATTGCTTCTTTTCTTTCAGAGAAATAATCAGTTCTAATAAAGGGAATTACTTTACGACAATACTGTTCATCATATACAAGATTACTTAAAATCTTTGTTTCAATTCTCATCAATTCCGCCAGTGTAAGTAATATTATTTTTCTGTAGTTGATCCATCATAATAAACTGAAGTAAGTCGCCGATGTAGTGTTCAAACTCTTCAGCGACATACTCTTGTTCATTTTCTAGAACCTCATACTCAAAGCAAAGTTTGCAAGTATCATCTTCTTGTTCCTCAAACCTTACCTTACCGTAAGTATAAATTATACCTGAATATGGTCCAGAAGTCAACTTTATTGCGTCAACTCCTGTTTTGCGATTCTCAACTACAACGAATGGAGGTTTCGCAAGATGTTCACTCATCGAATTCTAGAGCCTCAAGTGCATCGTCAAGGTCATCGCGCATCATTACCTCACCTTGACCAATTGAATATTTGTTCTTGATGTGATCATAGAAAGATTTACTTGTAAGAATTGGCAACCAGAAATCTTTTGAGTCAGTATCTTTGATACGATATTTCTTCTCATCAATCTCACCAGTTTCTTTGTTAACCTTTTGATACCAACCATTGCTTGGTTTGATAACATGTCCTGATTCCAAAGCAACATCTAACAAGCCAGACCATTTGCTTAGACCACCATCGAAAGTAACATTGACAGGAATCTTTGATTTTTCTTTAACATAACGACTCTTCTCTACGTTAATGATAAAGTTGTAACCAACAATCTCTGTTCCTTCTTTCTCTTGTTGACGACCAAGAATATATACGTTATCCGCAGAATACATTGCACCAGTGCCACCACCAACGATGGCTTTCGGGAACAAACCGATCTCCATGTAAGTGTGGTTAACAACAACCAAAGGAATATCCTTCAAGTTCAAATGGGGTGTTACCATACGGAACAAAGACTTCATTTGTTTTGCTCGAGTCATATCCGCAGTAGACTTACCTTCCATGGCATCATCAACTTCTTTCTTTGACGCAAGATTACCAATTGAATCAATAACAATAATCAAATGGTCACCACGTTCAACATTAGACAACTGTTGCATAATGTCAAACTTCAATTGTTCTACATCGGTAAGGGGAGTGTGCACAACACGCTTCGTGTCGATTCCGAAAGTATCAAAGTAAGACTGAGGAGTACCGAACTCAGAATCGTAAAAAAGTAAAGCAGCATCTGGATATTTGTCCAAGTAAGATTTTGCCATCAATAAGCTGAAAGCAGTTTTAAAGTGTTTCGATGGACCAGCCCACATAGTAATACCTGGAGTAAGTCCACCATCAAGGCGACCCGAAAGGGCTACGTTGATAATTGGAACAGAAGTAGGAATCATATCCTTCTTCTTAAAGAACTTTGATTCAGAAAGAATCGCAGAGTCTTTGATAGTGGAATTCTTTTTAATTTTGTCTAGGATGCTCATATTATACCTTTAGGAAATCTAACAATTGGGATTCAGTCATTGCGCCAACATGACGTCTAACTTCTGCGTTGTTATCATCAATAAGGATAACAGTTGGAACAGAACGAACACCAAACTCAACTGAGGTCATTAGTTCCTCATCAATATTAATGTTCTCGATTGGAAACTTAATCTGATCTTCAATAGACTTAAATGTCATTGCTAGACCTTTGCATGGTCCACACCACTCTGCGTAAAATTTTAAAACTTTCATATATTCTCCTATGGATTATTTTTCGAATGTGGAACATCAAAGACAAATGTAATCCTTGTGCAATCGCCAGTGTTCTCAGTTCCGTGCTTTAACTTATTGTTGAACCAAAGTAATGTTCCAGGTTCAACATCTACATACTCATCACCTACAAAATATCTATATCTTCCTAGAATGGATAAATGGTAACGATCTCGTGTAAGATAGTAAGTCCCCTCATCAATGTGTAAACCAACATGACCACCAACTGGAAGCGAAAGGAATCCACATCGACTAAACTTCTTGAAATTCCGCTTCATAAAACCTACAACTTCAGTATGATGTTTTATAGCAGGGGTTGGAATACAAATCTCACTATCACCAACAAAGTCTTCTGCTTTTTCTACACCACCCATTACTAATTGTAATGCATCTACTGGTAAATCAGCAAACCCTCTATCAATCAAAGAACCTGCGTTCTCTATACTTTTTTGTGAACCCCAATCAGTTGGGTGTTCCTTCAATTGTTTCACAATCTTTGAAACATTGATTCCAGTTTTAATGATGCGAATATTAGCCAAAGAAATCCTCCAACGAACTTTGCTCCGATGTAGACCAACCTAGTGGTTGAATTACAATCTGAAGAGCATCAAGGAATACTTTCTCAAACATCTTATCATAATCTATGTAGGAGTTCAATTCAAACTCTGCTGGCAACTCTTGACTAAACGCAATAACATCTTCTTGAAACGGATTTGGTTTACGAACATAGACAAATTTAATTTTATCACCATCACGAATCGGCTGATACTTTCTATCAAGACCCTTCTTCTTTACATAGTGATTAAACAATAATGCACCACGAACATGAATCGGAGTACCCTTAGAATAGATAGGCGAACCAGCGTACTGTTTCATACCATTTACACCACGAGGAAACGCAATCTCTTCAATCGGAAGTTTATCAAACTCTTTTCTAAATTCCATGATATAGTTCTGAAGATCGGCTTGATTACCTTTAAGAATAACCTCAATCGAATCTCGCAACTTGTCACGAATAACCGCTGGCGTAGAAGACTTGACCATCTCCAGCCCCATAACTTTAATCTTAGGTTTCTCATACTGAACACCCTCCGAATTATGAACATTAAGAATATATCTTTTCTTAGCAGTCCAGATACCTTTGTCTGCCAAGACCTCACGCTTCATCTGCATCTTCTGACTATATGCATTCATGTAGTCAGCAAGTTCTTGATAACCACTATCAATGAATGGCTGGAAAACATCTTCACAGATCTTATCCATAAACTTAATCTTCTGCTCATCAGTCTTACCAACACAGGTTTGTTCAACCAATGTTTCAAGAGTAAGATAGATTGAGTCAGTGTCGATCGCAACTACATAATCTTTATCCTCAGTCTTGAGAGTCTTGTTCATGAATGCATTCAACTTGTTTGCCATCCAACGAATGGACAACTGACCAGAAGTTGTAATACCCTCAGCCATACGAATATCGAAGTAGCGGAAGTATTGATTACCCATAGCACCATAAGCTGAGTTTAACGCAATCTTCATGGCCATCTGCAGATTATTTAAACGAGAGATATCCTTGAGTAGATGTTTCTGAGATTTATCTTTCTCATATTCCTGTTGAACCTTCAGCATCTGTTTCTTAAACTTGCTTCGGTCAACATACATCTTTTCCATCAACTCAGGCATGAACCCCTTAAACTCTTTGGTATAAGTCCAGCCATTGGCAGTCAAAGCAAGATCTCGTTGTTTAACATATGTAGTATCAATCTCTTGATTCAAAAGTTTATCAACAGTGACACTAATCTTTTCTGAAGTCAAAGTCTCAGGACTAATGTTATACTGCATAATCAAATGCGGATACAATGAGTTCAAGTCAAACGATGCCATCCATTTATGTAAACCAACGATTGGATCTTTAACATAAGCACCTTCAAACTGAGCATCTTTGCCAGAGTAAGACTTTGCTGGAACAACAATACCCTTCTTACGCAAATGGTTATAGATAATCGTATCCCACATACGAACCTGCGAATAAACATCCTCGAAATTAATCTTAGCATTATACGCCATGGTCAAATGCAGTTCAATCAAACGCATCTTATCTTCTAACTTGTCAACCAACTCTACGTCATGAATGTTATAGTCAACGAATTGTTGCCAGTGATTGGTGTAGAAATCTTTGAATGAATCGCCTGGATTTACTTTCTTCTTATCACCAAGTTCTTCGCCAGCGATATAGTCAAGGCGATATGATTCTTGTTTAGAATATGTATATTTCTTATACAATTCAAGATAATCTAACTGAGCAATACCAACGATATCGTAGTGAATCTCTTCATTACCTTTGATGAAAGTCTTACGCTCATTGACATATCCCCATGGACTTAATTTGTTGGATTCACCATCACCAAGTTCACGTTCAATCCTACGAATGAGATATGGCATATCGAAAAAGTCAGTATTCCAACCAGTGATAACATCAGGATGGCTCTTAGACCAAAACTCTAGGAATTGCGTAAGAAGATTGTGTTCATCTTTACAATTAACATAGATTACATCTTCACGTGGATTAACATACGCTTTACTACCGAAAGTAATAATCCGTTTAGTTGCTAATTCTTTGACTGTGATTAGAAGAACTTCTTCATTTGCTGCACGGATGTCTGGGAATCCATTTTCTGTGGCAGTCTCAATGTCGATGGTGAACACTTTAATCTGTTCCATATCCCAATTGACATCATGCGAATAGTTATCGCTGATGTATTGATATGCATAGTTTGAGTTACCATAAACATCAAACCCCTCAACACCCTCATATCGTTTAATGAATTCTCTGGTATCTTTAATAGATCCAGGATTCACTTCATCAACGAATGATCCCTCCAGTGTCTTCCACTTGGAGGGTTTCTTTGAAGTTACATAAAGTGTTGGGCTGAAATCTAGTTTGCGTTGGTATCGTTTACCATTCTCAACACCACGAATGAAGATTCGATCTCCAATCGGGTGTACCGAAGTATAAAATTCCATTAAGACTTTCCATACATTAACATCATAGCATCAAGAGCACAGTCATGAACAGGGTGGTGTTTAATAACTTGGGCTCGTTCAAATAGAGGATGGTTCACATCACAATAACCATTAGTTCCGCCACTCATTAAATCAACAGCAGTTCTAACGTCCCTCCACATATTATACCCTGTAATTGGTTGCATGTCAAGTTTTTTAGCAAGGGAATCAATTGCCATTTGATCAAGAGAACCTCGTGCCCACATAGTCTGACCATTTGCATTAATGAACTTGTTCATATAGTTATGCAACTCTTTGATTGCATCTTCTGCATAAAGGTCAGTTGAGTTTGCATCAAATGATACACTGCGAGTATACTCGTGTTGATTTGACCACCACTCAAGTGTCCCAACATCCACAGTACGTCCAAGACGTTTTGCTTGATCTTTTGCATTCAACTTAACAAAGCAAGCATTATCTAACAGGTCTTGATATGTTGGACGCTTCTCTGGATCGAAGTGAATCAATGCAGCTGAAAGGATAACTGCATTTGATTCAACACCCAAAGTTTCTACGTCAAAAATAAACATTAAAAGTCCCTCGTTTCGCCATCTTTAGTAAAGAAAGTTCGAATCTTTTGTTCGTCAGTCCAATCAGAACAATAATCATTATCAATATCACAGATATCTAATGCTTCCATTGTGGAAACTACTCGATGGCTTACAATAGTTTCACCAAGCCACTTCTGTGAGAATTCTTTTGGACGCTCCATTGTTACATCATCTAAAGCATATTCAGGATGATCTTTTGGTGCTTCAATAACATATCGCTCACGAAAGGTAGAAATACATTCAACCATTACCCATACTTTATCACTCATCAGTCATCTCCTTAGTTAATTCCAGCGAATTCTTTAATGCTTTGCCAGCAACTCGCAATCCATATTCCATCTCACGATTTTTCTGAACAAGCAATCTATTTTTTCTTAGAGCATCTTGATAGTTGTCATATACTTCAATAGTATCTTGTTTCATTTTTTCAACCCAAGTAGTTACTTTATGAATAGTAACCCAAGAACCATCAGCAAGTTTAGTGTGACCATCACGAATACGGAATTCGTCAGTCCAGCGTTCACTATTCTTATAAGATGGCATTGGCTCAAACAAAAATAATTCTTGTTGTTCTAATTTCTGAAGAAGAACATCAAAGTTCTTTTCAATAGAATCTTTACCATAAAACATTATTCTTCTCCTTCATCAGATTCATATTGTTGTTCACGACCATTCATGGCTGCGTGAATGTCACACAATGTTTGATGCCAACCATCAGTATATGTTTTTCCTGGAGCACCACATTCTTCACAGGTACGATAACTCATAGACTCTGCGAAAGAAATATACTGATAGTGTTTGTCAGTTGCAGCCTGAACATAGAAACGAAGTCCACCGAACTTCTCTTTAACTTGAACAGCAACTGGAACCTTCAAAGTTTCTTCATCTAGTTTCGCTTTTGCTTCATCAACAGCTTCTTGCGTTACTGTTTTTGTTCCGTAAAGAACATTACCAACACCAACTTCTGCGAGATGATCATAACGACTTTTTGCGCCACGATAATCAGAAGTCAATAGACCACAAAGTGTATCGATGATATTATACCAACCATCACCACATTCAAAACCCCAGCACATTGCTGTGTTCTGCATATTCTCATTGCGATCTCGAAAGACCAGAGGATAACGTGCACAGAGTGCTTCGTCTAATTCTTTTCTCATGACCAAGTCCTATGATTTTCTGCCACATGTTCAAGTCCATCGTATTCACTGATATGCCATTCAACATCATCTGGAATATCCAAGATTGCTAGTTCTGATGCCCAACCCCATGAGTCTTTACCCAGTTCTTCAATCACTGCAATCAAATCTGGATCATTACGTTGTTCATAGAACTCATACTCACTTAGGTATGTCGCATCAGATTGTGGACTACCTGCTTTGTAGTAGTCTGAATCATTTCCACGAATTGGCCATTTAGCTGGCACTTTATCGAACGCAATACCTTTACGGTCCAGTAACTTCTCAAATGCTTCATTCGAAATACCGAACCCACCAAAACAACGATTAATTGCTACTTTCATTTTATATCCTTTGAACTATCTGCGATATCTTTATCATCACGAATTTCAACAAAGATTGGAAGGAACAAACTTTCCTCTCCCAACTTATTCTTTATTCGACTATTATACTTGATTGCCACAATTTTGTCAAGTATTTCTTTCCCTAGATTCTTGCGATGTGCATCATTGAAACCAGAGCCCACGTTTACCTTAATCTTACCATCAGAAGATTCGCAAACAATTGCACCAAGCATACCTGCATATTTACCAGTACCTTCTTCAATTGCAACAATCTTCAGGTCACACTCAAGTTCACCTTTGAATTTAATCTGATGCTTTGCACGCTTGTCTTCCCAAACACCAGAGCCATCCTTAAGAATGATGCCTTCGTAACCTTCTGCAAGATATCCTTGGAAAATCTCTTGGGCTTCTTCAAGGGTTTGTACGATAGTTGAAGTTACATTCCAAATCTTTTTGCCAGCCGACTTCTGCTTTGAAACAATTGCTTCAAGAGTTGAGTATCGTTTTGAGTATGGAGTGCCACAATATCCGTCAACGAATTGAACGTAAGGAATCAAATCCCAAACAGTGGCGTGAACCATTGCTGCTTCTTCTGCAGAGATAGTACCTTTGTTTGCTTTGTTTAAGATTCCATTGCCAGTCTGGCGATCAGCAAACTGATGATCACCGTCAAACATAACCAGAAGTTCTCCATCAAACACGCAATCGATAGACCCAGCAAGAGCAATAAATTCTTGCTCGAGGTTACCCAATAAGAGGATTTCTTTTCCATTTCTGCTCCTAAATTCACATTTACCATCACGGACAATAGCATTGAATCGCATACCATCCATCTTCATTTGAGCATAAGCAGGAAAATTAATTTTATCAACCAGCTTCTGTTCGAATGGGCTACACAACATACATGGATATTCGGTGATCAATCCTGGCCAAACATCGTTGGCAGTTGATACCTGAACCCCACAATCTAAACTCTTATCAATGATACGCTCAAGAACCTTTGCGTCATCTTCATTAAGTGAAGACAATAACATGCGCAGATATTCAATCGCTGCATTACCTGTAACTTGTCTAGATGATAAGTCATACAACGCAGGTAAGATTGATTCAATGTTGGCATTAGTGCCATCACATTTATATGTAGGAATCTTGCGCTGATAGAACTGAGTAAATGGGCATAGAGCCAAACGAATTACTTCACGCAAGGTTTCATGCCCTTGGTGTTCACGCAGTTTCTCTAACTTATAATTGCGCGATGGATTGGCAGCGAGGTCATTAAAGAGTGCATTAATATTCATTTGTGTTTCAATTCCTTAAAAGTTCTATATCTCATATCCCAACGAATTGGGTTTTTGAATTTCTTAATCTCACCTGTTACCGTATTATAGAATGCATAGATTTTGCTTTTGCTATCACTGGTATAGTAGATATGGTTTGGAACATTATGTTCTTTCCAGTTGGTGGTCTCTTGGAAAACTCTCATGCGGTTTTCCTGAAGTAACCATAAGGAAGACCCTGCGTAAAGCAGAAGTACTCGAAGTCGCCATTAGCACCCTCAGCATCCATCAACCATGCGATTACTCGCTCACGATTGGTTCCAGTGTGCATAAGGTTCAACACACGATCTTCAAAGTCAACGATGGCTTTGGCTTCGCTTTCTTTGCGGGTGATCTCTTCACGCTCAATAACTTTACCAAGGGTTTCAAATTCTGCCATGAATTGTTCCTCAGTCCACTCGGTGGTGTCGATACCACGAGGGCGACTACCATACGCATCTTTATACATATCCCAGTATTGGCACTGCATTTGTTCCAACACAGACATCTCTTCCCAAGATTTGAATTCAGACATTTATGATCTCCTAAAATTAAACGAACGACTTACGTGGAAAACCAACAGCGAAACCAGAAGTACCAGTGGATGCTTGTTTGGTAACTTTGGAACGCATAACCAGCTTTGGTCCTTTGCGCGATTTTACAACCTCAATAGAACCACCTTGCTTCAAGAATTTCTTAACAGCATTTTCGGTTTCGATACGCAACTGGGCTTTAGACTTATACATAATCATTTCCTTTTTTCATCATTTATACAACTATTATACTCCAAGATTGCATTAAAGTAAAGCGAAATGTTGAAAAACCCTACAGTTTGTAGGGTTATCTTAAGTCATTGATTTTTAATACTTTTTTATTAGTATTTAGACCCCGAGAGAGGGCTGTAGAGCCGTTGGGGAGGTAGGGGTGGGTAAACCCCTGTTTGAAGCCGAAAAACGTCCCTACGGTCGTTTTGGCACGTCCTACGAGACGATTTGAAGTCCACTTAAAGCACTGGCAGGAACGACCTCGATACCTGATCCGAAGATTCGGTTATATTCATTCGCCATATTCTTTGATGGAGTACCTTCAGTTGCAATAGAAGAAGCGTATAAAGTAATATCGCTTTCGGCATATGGCATATATGGAGCAAGTCCAACACCAACACCCTTTTCTGTTTGCTGAATTACAATTGCAGCAGGTTCAGATAATGTATATCCAAGTCCATTCACTTCAGTCTTGGCAATAATCTCTTCACCATTCAATAATTTAAAAACTTTAATCATATTATTCCTCTATCATGTATTCAATAAAATCTGCTGCTTGGTTTTGATCATGGAAGTATTGCATAATAATTTTATCCATGTCATATACGTGTTGCATAAAAACTAGAATCTGTTTATTCTTATACACCGATACCTTGAGCATCCAATTCCCTCTGCGAACCAGAAAGAAAGAGATTAGGTTTGGTGATAGTTTTGCTTTCATCATAACAAGTATTTAGGGGAACCCGAAAGTCCCCCTACTTGTCATGACTAATTACATTTCTACATAATCTTCTTTACCAACACCACACTCTGGGCATTCAAAGTCAGCAGGAAGATCTTCCCACTTACCTTCAGTTGCTTCATCATGGACGTGGCCACATACTATACATACGTAATCCATTATAGACTCCCCAAAACTTGTTTATAAGCATTAGCATGTCGTTCTTCTACTTTCTTCAAAGCATTGAAACGCTTTTCTGCCTTTGCTAGAATTACTTTGAACTCTTCAGCGTGTTCTTTAGATTCAGTAATCTGTTCAGCAAATTCATTTTTTGCTAAAGGATTCTGATCAAGTTGCGCTTCCAATTCAAATTTTGGATACATCGTAGTAAACTCATAAGTCTCACCCTCAATTGCTTTCTCTAGGCATTCCTTTGTTGAAGGTTTCCCGATTAGCAATTCTAGATGACCCCATGCATGTTTAATTTCTTGGTCAGCAGTATGTTCAAAATGTTTCGCTACATCTTCAAATCCTTCTTCACGAGCAATCTTTGCGAAGTAACGATATTTAATATGCGCCATTGACTCTCCAGCCAGTGCGCTCTCAAGGTTATTTAATGTTGTCATATTATTTCTTATCAGTTGGAGTTGGTGGCACTTTGCCGTTTACCCAATCCCAATCATCATCTGTCATTGGGATCCAATTAGTCATAATCTTTTGAACCTGTCGGCTTTATGTTTTCTCATCATAATGAGACCTTCATATAGCCCACTGGTCACACCTTTACAAAGTTTCAGCAGCTTTTGCATATGCGTCCTCTGTAAGTAATTGTTTCTTGCCAGCAGATTTAACTGGGATTTTCTTTGGTTTCTTTTCCTCTGGAATCAAACGCTCCAGAGCAATTTTAAGCATACCATTGAACAGTTCTGCATTTTTCACTTCAATGTGATCATCAATAGCGAAGGCACGAGTAAATGCACGAGTGGCAATACCTTTGAATAAGAAGTTATCTTCTTGAGCATCAGTGCTTGCGTCAACATTACCCTTAACAATTAACTTACCACCATCAATAGTGATGTCGATCTCAGACTCACCGAAACCAGCAACTGCCAATTCGATTGTGTATGAGTTCTCATCATTCTTACGAATGTTGTATGGAGGATAGTTAGGGATATTCTTTGTCAAATCATCATGAAAGTTTTGCAAACGCTTGAATTGGTCATCGAAACCAATAAAGAATTTGTCAAGGTCTTGTGAAAAGAATGCAGGTACGAATGATTTAGTAACCATGTTGATCTCCTTACTTTTTAGTTGCGAATGCTTTTTTAGCATCAAAAGAAGTTGCCGATGTACCCAATGTAGTAAAGAAATCTACTGTGGTCTTAGCGACAGTCTTAGCAAATGATTGCTGAGCATCGATGAAAGTTTGGAGTTGTTTTGCGACTTCATCGTTTTGAACGAATGTCTTAACGAATTGAGTCTTTGCACCAGAGATGGTGTCGATGGATGTGTTGATTGCTTGTAACATATAGTTCTCCTATTAAGCGAGTTAAATTAAAATTGATACCCCGAAGGCATATCAGGTGCTGGTTACTGTTTCCAGCGATGACTTAACGTATCATCAGCTTTAATACGATTCGTATCTTAGCGGTCCTAAGGTGAATACTTTATGCAGCTGGTAGTTCAGCTGCAGCTGTTGCTTGTGCAGCAACAATTGCTTCGGCTTGTGGGTCGCCTTGTTGTTTAATTTTAACAACTAGGCTGGCAACTTCCTCGAAAGGATGCTTACCCAACACTGCAAGAATCATATTTACTTCATTAATTTCAAGTTCAAGTTTAATCATTTTGATTTTTTTCCTATGTTATATTTCGGTACTAATTCCCATTGATCTTTCTCTTTGAAAGATACAACTTTAATTTGCGACAGAGATGCTTTCTGGTCGGCTTGAGAATTATTTAGTATCTTTAACAGATCCCAATCCTGAAGCAAACCAGCTATCGCATTTCTACGCTCAATATCACCTGCAGTGATATTCGATTCTTTACCGTCCAAAGCAAATAGTTCTTTGAAGTGAACGATAAAATACCTACCCTGCTTATGCAGGATATGGCAAGATTGGTACAGTTTGTTTTCTTTCCTAGAAGCAATGCCAATGCGAGTCAAAGTTTCACGAACCTTTAGAAAGTTGTCAGGTTCAGGTAAAACCACTTCAAGCATGGACTCTGGCGTCCAGTCGTAATAAATCATTTCAACAGTCATGATTTTCCACCTTTGTATAATTTTTCTTTTATCATGATCAAGTTTTCTTCGGACAGGACTTTAAGTGCTTCTGTCGCTTTCTCACTTGAATACCCATAATACTCTTTAACAAGTTCAAGAGATTCGGTTTCAGCATCCTTTTTGGACCACTTACTAAATCTCTTCTTCCTTGAAATAATATTTAGGAAAAAGAAAAACTGCATATCTTTATCCAAACCAGCATGTTGATTCATCTGATTTGCATAAAAGATCGTATCGGGAAAATACGATAACCCTCTATTTATTAGAAAAGGTTTATAATCCTTACCTGCTTGTGGATCGTTTTCAAATAAATTTTGTTTGGTTGAATTTATTGCATTTAAAAAGTCAAAGGGGGACATATTCTTTCACAATCCATCGCGATGCGGCATCTTGTGCCTTTTCAATTGTGTGAAAGGTCTCATATTGAGTATTAGATGTTTCATCATCATAGAATGCAACAGAGAAATCTTTAGTGATCAATGCTTCAATAGTTGCTGTTCTTTTTTCATTCTCATAAAAATCTTGCATATTAAAATCCCATTTCTTTTAAGTTTGATGTATCTGCCATAAATTTTTTATTAGGGAATCGTTCAGCTAATACCTTTTCAACTTCTTCCCTAGTCGAACCCTGACCCATAAAATCATTGTTCTCTTTATTATATATGTAGTATACACCCTTTACTTGTTCAATGAAAATCTTAATAGTATTTTCAGAATACTTTTCAGTAACAGCAGAATCTACTTGTTCCATGAACTTATCTACAATACGCTTTGAATGTCTCTCCCTAGCATACCATCCATAAACAGCACCCATAAACCAAATAACAACCCACAACAAATAATCATATAATTCCATCTCACCCTCACTTAAATTTACAATTGGCCATGATTTCTGTCAACGCTGCCATAATATTTAGTTCGTGATCAGCAACAAATGCTGCTTTATACTGATAGTCAGCTAGGACTAAAACCAAAGAAGGAATACTTTCTGGTACCATATGCTCGTTTGCGTTATCGTATAACTCGCGAAACAATGCCACTGTATCAGAATCAGAATTTTTACCTACCCATTTACGGACATTGGTAAAGTCTTTTTCTCTCATCATCTTAACAAGATCTTTGAAAGATTCCTGACTCATATTAACTAAGATACCAGTATCAATCTTACCTGAAACACTATAACGCTGAAGTTCGTTCAGAACCCTGCGGTAATCTGGAAAGTGTTTAGTGATTAATTCAGCAACTACTTTCTGATCAAATTCAACACCCTCTTGTTTAAGAATCTGAGATGCTCGTTTAAAGAAAGTGCCAAGTAGAACCTGCTTATCTTTATTATCAATCTTAAAGTCAATACAAGCGCAACGAGAATGAATCGCTTCTAAGATACGATTCTTAAAGTTACAAGTAAAGATAAAGCGACAATTAGCAGAGAACTCTTCAATAAAACTACGCAAGGCTGGCTGAGTAGAATTGGCTTGAAGGTAATCTGCCTCATCGATAATAACAATCTTTGGTGAATCAGTTAGGGATACCGTTGAAGCGAATCCTTTAATCTTAGTTCGAAGAGTATCAATACCTGATTCCTCTGAGCCGTTGATCATAATATATTCAGCACCAATCTCATTACATAGTGCTTTTGCTACGGTAGTTTTACCTACACCAGCTGTTCCCGAAAGAAGAAAGTGGGGTAGTTCGCCTTGGGCGATATACTGTTTGAATGTATCCTTCAAAGATTCAGGAAGAACACACTCATCTATCTTCTGTGGGCGATACTTCTCAACCCACAGAAATTGGTCATCACGAAATTCAATCATCACTTACTCCATAAACATAATAAGAGTTGCAGTAGATTCTTCTTGTTTGGGTCTAATGGTTATTGGTTTATCCAAATCAACTTTACCCTTTACTGAATCCCATGCAGGGATACACATATTTCTAACATCATTGGGGTGTTTTGCTTTCTTCTCACTTTCTGTGTAAAAATTAGCAATCCATTCCCATTCTTTATGATATTCGCACCAAACAAGTTTTGGTATTGTTTTACCTGTTTCTAAATCAATTGTGTATAATTCTTCTTTTGGTAAAACTTTACGATTAACACGTGGGCTTTCTATGTGTTTCCGTTTCATAATATAGGACTTTCAAATTAAACTTCGAATGTAGAATCTGCCTCAACTGCAACATAATAAACTAGATCGCCAGCACCTTTGAAGCGAGAGATCTTCTTACTTGAAATAGACACTTGATAGTCACCTGGAATCATCTTTAGGTTTTCTACCTTCAAATTAACCTTGAACTTCTTATCAGTTGTGCCAACTGTAGAGTTATAAGAGTTACCAGTTGCGTTCTTTTTGTCGCCAACAACTACTGTGATAGATGAACCATCACCAACAATTGATACGTCAGAAGCACGCAATACAGATGCAGTGCGTTGAATCATGCTGAGCATATTAGCACTCATAGGGAATTCAATTTCTGCATCAGGGAAGGTGATTGCTTTTTGCGGAGCAGTCAATACGCTTGCATCAGCTGCGAAATACTTAATGCTGTTGCCACCCTGTTCAATCGTTACCCATTTCTCATTGAATGTCAATTCTGGATCTTCGAACAAAGACATGGCACCGAGGAACTCATTGAGGTCATAGATACCAAAGTCAGGGAATGTTTCAGTAACAACTGCATCTGCCATTACATTTTTCTGAGCCGAGATAGTGGCTAGTTTATTACCAGACTTCAAAAGCAAATTGCTGTTAATACCAGCAAAATTCTTAATCAATCCTACGGTTTCTTTAGATAGTTTCATTTAGATTTCCTTTTTCAATTAACATAATAATATGTATAATACATTATACTTCAAAATGGGGTATATGTCAAATTTATTTTTCAACAGAATACTTTACATCGTGTTCATATAAGAACATTAAGCAACACATTGCATGCGCCAAATGATTCTTGCCAGTCTCGGGATCGTTTTGCTCACCCTCTTTCCATGCCCAAAGATGTCTTTGCATTGCGTCAAAGTATCTGCGTTTTGAGTCAGGAACATTCTTCCAATTATCTGGCTCGTATTTCTCTGCGCCAAATGTTAGAATTTCTACAGTTGCTTTTAATGCAAGTGGTGGTAGTAAACCATACTGTAGTTTACCACCATCAAATTTACGACCACCTGTGGTGGCGATCTGAGATGCTTTAACTTCTTCTGGTGATACCATCAATCCTCCGATGTTTCTTTACTGTTCTTCAAACAGGAAATACCTTTCCAAACTATCGCAATGATAATAAGGAGAGTGATACCTAAAATAATCTCAATCATATTTCCTCCAAATGAATGCTACAAATGAGCACTCCGAAGAATGCCCATTTATAACTCACTTAATTAAACTGTACGAGTAAATACAGAAGAACCACGCACAGCTGCAGCAAGAGCAACCATAGCACGAGTTGGTTTGCCGATGCGGTACTTAACTACTTCAGCACCATTTACAACTGCTGGGTTAGAGTAAACGCAGTAGCCTTGCTCACGCAAGTTACGGATTGTGGACGCTGGATGAGCGATACCGAAAGAAGCAGAGATTTGCTTTGCGGTGAATGCTTTACCAGCATTAAGGTGCTTCAACAGCAAGTTTTGTTTAGACATTTTAAAATGACTCCATAATTTAACCATCACAAAATAAAAAAACCAGAGGGGAGATGGCAGTGACCCCTCTGGTACCAAAGACGTGAGTTAGACTTCGATGCCGTTCTCACGTAGGATCTGATTGAAGTCTTCCGTATCTTGGTCAACTTCAACAGAATCATTGATAATCTTTTCAAGACGAGTAGTCTCAGAAAGATCAGTAGAAGGTTTGCTCTTGGCAGTAACCTTAACTACTTTCTTGTTCTTAACAATCTTGCTTGACGCAGGTTTGTTGGTTAGATCTTTCGCATACTTGGAAAGTTCTGCTTCAGTAGGAACTGGCAATTGGTAAACACCACGTTCTACTTTATTGGTCTTGAACAACCAGTTAGGATAACCAATCTTGACAGCACCTACACTACGCTTAGATGCCAAATCTTGGGTAATGGCTACAACTTCCTTCAAAGAGATCTTGCCATTTTTCTTAAGAGAGGGTTGGGCTTCAATCAAAGCAACAACGCATTTCTTTTGAGCCATGCTCAGGTCAGCGAATTTCAACATAATCAATTTCCTTTTTCAGTTTCAAATAATATTATACTACGATTTAGATTGCAAGTCAAGTTTAAAATGGAACCTCATCACTTGCAGGTGGAGCAACTTCAGGTGTTGCAATAACCTCAGGTGCAGGGTTTGCAACTTTATCATACAGGTCGATGAACGCATTCTTAGTAGCAGTATCAAAACGATTGCAGCAAAGTTCTACTGCTTTCTCACGTTTCTTAAAGATTGCAAACGCACGAACAATATGAATCATACGACGAGTCGTAATAGTTTCATCCACACCACCATCAGCAAAGGTGCGACGAATTGCGTCAGCCCACTTAACTAATGTCTCCGCAAACTCTTGGTCTTTGCAACCATAAGAGTCCATCAGATTCTCAATAATCTTTTGCTCAATCTTAGCATTAGGATAATCCTGTTCAAACGTAACAGCAAATCGCTCCAAGAATGCTTCGTTCAAGACGTTCGTACCGATGTAACGACCATCATCGCTACCCTTACCCTTGGTGTTAGCAGTGGCAAAGATATTGAATCCAGATGCTGGAACAATCATCTCGTTCTTGAGTTTGAAGTAGTAAGGTTTACCCTCGAGGATCGGTTGCAAGCAAAGCAAAGTATTTGCTGAGCCAGCGTCAATCTCATCAAGCAATAGTGTGCAACCAGTTCGCATAGCGATAAGAACTGGACCTTCAACGATAATCACGTTACCGTCTTCAAGGGTTTTCGTGCCGATGAGTTGTTCTTCATCAGTCATCATGTTCAAGTTAACACGAATCAATGGACGCTTATGCTTGGCACAAATCTGTTCAATCATAGTTGACTTGCCATTCCCAGTCGGACCACTGATGTAGGCTGGATAGAAAATCTTCGCCTTAATAATATTTTCCAAGTCGGCATAGTTACCGAATGGAACAAAGTTCGGATCCTTCGCAGGGATCAAAGATGCTGTATTAGTATAATCCACTGTGAATGATTCTTCCTGTTTCAACGCAGTATTTCCAACTACCATGGGTTTGCTACCATTAATAGCATACAAGCCACGACTTACTTTATTTTCCATCAACCACTTGGGTGATGTTTTGGTTCCAAGAACACGCATCGTTTCTAGCAACTGCGCATTTTGTACGACACCCTCTGTCTTAACATCGGGGAATAATTCAAACAGTTTGGTCTCAAACTCAGTCTGAAATGCAGGGTCAATCTTAGCCATCATATATCCTCTTTCAAAAAAACACCATAATCAATCAACTTATACAACTATTATACGCCAACCTTGCATTAAAGTAAAGCGAAATTTTGTATTCCCTTCCAGATTTGAGGGGAATAAAATCCCCTTTAAAATCAACAACTTACGCAACGTAGCCTACGAACCTATTGAGTAGGACTCGGGAGGTCTTCTTTACGTTCAAAAACTTACCGAATTCCTTTGCAATAACCTTTGCGTTGGCATCGGCTTTTACATCGAGGTCAGATTCAACAATCTTTGTTGCAGTTTGGGGGATCAAGAACAAGTCATCACGACCAGTATTCTTGATTGACGCAAACCCTTGGTGACGGAAGTCTTTCCTCCAAGATTCAATTTGAGAATAAACATCACCATTGAATGAAGGTAGGTTAGAATTCAACGCACACTGCAAGTCACGACGAGCATTGCGGCAGATATAGAAACCAACAACCATAATATTATGACGATCTTTAATCATACGCAAGTAGGTTTCAGTTTGAGGATTTGCGAATCTTGTCAACTGATAAGTCTTTTGCGTAACTTCATCACGGATAAAATGCTTCTGTTTGATTTTCTTTGTCATACCATTGGCATCATACCCATAGCGTGTATCAGACATATCACCTTCAGAAGAATACAGCGGACCACCCTCACCATCAGTCAAAGTAATCAAAGTCAGTTTCTCAATAGAATTCTGTTTGATATACTTGTCGATGTTTAGATACATCCATACCAATGCTTCGTTCAGCGGAGTACCACCAGTGCTATAACCTTCGTTCCATTGGAATCTACGATTGATAACACGTTTACCCATAGAATGGAATTCGCTGGTAGTCATCTTGCTAGAGAACAACTCAAGGAGATGGAAGTTGTTGCTGGCATTAGTCAAGATATTCTTACCTTCATTACGGATACGTTTGTTGGTAATGAATTCACGTTGACGAGCATATTCTGCATCAGAAGGATATTTACGATCATTGTATTGCGATGTGAACGCCAATACACGATATGGGATATTGATTCGAGCGCAGAACATAGCCAAGTTGATAACCTGCTTCAGTGTATCCTCAAGAACACCATCCATTGAGCCTGACCAGTCGAGCAAGAACAACATGCCATGGTTCTTACCTTGTGGAAGAACAGTAACACGTTTGAACAAGTCATCCTGCAATTTATATGCATAGACTTTCTTCATGTCCAACGAACCAGACTTAGAAACCTGAGCACGTTTGTATAGGGCTGCAGACTTACGCATCTCAAACTCTTTTACCAAGTAGTTGACTGCGCTAGTAGTCTCGGCTTTGAACTTATCGTACTTACCATTCTCAGATGCAATAATATTGCGATCTTCTTCAGTAAGATTCTCTTCATCTTTGACCCATACTGCTTTGGTCTCATTAAGAATTGTTTTGTAACCAATCACTGGGTCAACCAAATAATCTTTATCAAATTCATGATAGAGATATTCAGTACTTTCATCAGCGAGGTCTTCTAATTTCTCAGCGAATGCTTTCTCAGTTTTGGATTCAAGTTCTTGGTCGCCAACAGAAGGAGATTCTTGTTCTTCTTTCTTTTCTTCTTCACCAGAAGATTTTTGTTTGGCTGGCTTGAGTTCTTGATCTTGTTCTTCGTCAGTTTCTTCGAAGTCGTCAAAGTCAATATCACTGTCGTCAAACTCACCATCTTGATCTTCACTTTCTTCAAGATCTTCGATATCTTCAGGGGTTTGATTTTGTAATGCTTTCTTCTTCTTTTCTTCCAGCTGTTCTTTTGAGTAAGCCCAAATCTCTTCAGCCAACTCAATTACTTCAGCAACAGTCTCGGTGCGTTCAGCACGATTTGCGAACTGGCGTTCTTCAGGTGAAAATTGAACACCACACGAGAAACCTGCTTTGAAGTAAAGATTGATTTTATCAATCAACAGCAAGTCGTCAAAGGATTGAACTTGCTTAACACCAAAGAAGTCGCGATCGTTCAGTTGCTTATATCCTTCGTTCATACGCTTACGCAGACCTGGATATTTGCGTTTGATGAGTTTCTCAATACGCACATCTTCCAGTACGTTGAGGTAAGTCATGATTTTGGAGTTCTGAGCGATTGGCTCAAAATAGTCGTCGGTTGTATATAATGCGTGACCGACTTCGTGACCAACAAGCATGTCCTCAATCTCGGGAGTCATATCCTTCCAAAGAGGTAGTGTTAGTACACGGGATTTTACATCGAATGATGCAGTGCGAGTTCTTGCACGCTGAACTGAAAGATTCTCAGTAGCGAGTAGACGTGCGGAAAGGTCTGATGATTTGATATCCATTATAGGTACTCTCCAGCAGCAGCGATATCCATTTCAAAATCAGTGAGCAATTTTTCAACTTGGTCACGATTCGCCAAAGTAAGGTTATCATTGAACACCAATTCTTCTTCGATGCCATATGTATGGCAAAGTTTGGCTAGTTCGTAGTCGTTAAAGTCCGACCACATATCCTTATGAATTTGCATAATATATACCTTTCAATCAATTTATACAACTATTATACTCCAACAATGCATAAAAGTAAAGCGATATTTGATCTTTTTTGCAGAAATATCGTAAGTTGTTGATTTTAAAGGGTTTTTTAACCCTACGGAGAGTAGGGTTATACCATAACTGAGAAGTCGTTACGTTTTTCAAACTTTACCACGGATCTAAACTTATCGAACAGCTGATCGCCCTTATGGCTGATAACAAAGATATTTGAGTGTTCACCGAGAGTATTCATAAGGTTTAAGAAGTAATCAGTTCCTGCTGTATCCAAACTTGAATCAAAGATCTCATCAAGCAAGAGAAGGTTGGTGTTGACCGAGTTCTTCATCTTTGCAATAGATCGCCAAGTGAAAAGAATTGCAAGGTCAATACGCATCTTCTCACCCTCAGAGAAACTTGCGTAAGTAAACTCGTCTCGGAAACGAGATTTAATCTTTTCGTTGAACGCTTCGTCAAGTTCAAAGTGGATATACGTATCCATAGCATTCAGATACTTGTTAATCAACTTATTCATTGCTGGCAAATACTCACGAATAATCGCAGTCTTAATTCCAGTGTCTTTCAGAAGAACACTAGCAACTTCTTCAATGTTACGATGTTCAAGCAACTGATTCTTTTGAGTAATCTTATTTAATGCATCTTGAGCGAGATCTTTTAATTTGGTCTTCTCCTCATCGATGTTAGTTGTGTCAGATTTAACCCTTTGGGTCTCAGCTTCAAGTTCACGGATTTGTTTGTTGAGTAAGGTGATCGTACTGTTTCTTGTAGATAACTCAATGTTCTTATCGGTAATTTTTTCAACCACTTTGTTAATCTCAGATAACTTTTCGTTGAGGTTTGTAAGTATCGTTTCGAGTTCATTAATCTTTGCGTTGTTGCCCAACATTTTCTCATTAAGGTCTTTGACAATACTTGCTTTGTATTCCTCTGCGATATCTTGGTTACAACTTGGACATACGTCATGTTCGTTAAAAAACTCCGAGTGGTGCTCGCAAGTTTCGATTTTCTGGAGCAACTTACTTCTAATGGTTTTGGCTTTGTCGATGTCTTCAGCAATAGTTTCCTTGTCAGTGATGCTTGCTTTAAGAGTATTGATCTCCTCCAAGATGGCGCTGATCTCGCTCTCACATGATAAAATCTCAATAGAGTTAGCAGAAATTTTTGTTCCGATACTTTCGATGGCGCTCGTTTTTGCTTCAGAAATAGTTTTGATGATCGCTTGCTGGCTTTCAACTTTATCCTTTGCGCTTTTGATGTCATTCTCTGTCTTGGTAATATCATTTTTAGTCTCCTGCGCTTTTTCTTTCAATAACGAATTCATTGTAGAGAAAATTCTAATGTCAAGAATATCCTCAATAACTTCTCTGCGTTGAGAAGATGATAACTGCATAAATGGAACAAATGACGCAGAACCTAAAATAACAACTTGGGTAAACGTCTTATAATTCAATCGAAGGATTTGTTGCTCAAGGATCTTTTGATAATCCCGAGAAGCAGCATCTTGGTTAATCATTTCATTATCGCACCAAATCTCAAAGACGTTTGGTTTAATACCACGAATGATTTTATATTCTTTACCATTGATATCAAACTCAACCTCAACCAAACAACCCTTACCATTAATAGAGTTAATCAATTGACCTTTGTTAACATTACGAAAAGGTTTTCCAAACAATGAAAAGCACAATGCGTCTAAGATTGTGCTTTTACCTTCACCATTTTTACCAATGATTAGCGTAGTTGCAGATTTGTTTAAGAGAACCTTATTAGGTGAATTGCCAGTAGAAAGAAAGTTCTTCCAGCTTACACTTTTAAATACGATCATTTACCCATCCATTTCCAGCCTAAGAAATACTTCATCATAAACTTTTGAAGTTTGCTTGGTTGTTTCTTTTCATTAGGAATTTCCCAATCGCCTAATCGTGTTGACCAAGTAACATCACCACCACTAGATAATAAAGTAAAACCAGTACCACCAACAAGTGGCAGTGTTGTATACAACTTTGGCTTATCACATTCAGTAAAATCTAAATCAAGTTTAATCTGTTCAGTAAGTGGCCAGAAGAATTGAATTTCTTGTTGGTACATTAGATAACCTCTATGTTAATCGCCTCAGTATATAAGCCACGCATATATGACTTAACTTTTTCTTTGTCAACATCAGTTTCAATTGATTCAATATAATTAGAAAGAACAGAAACTGTATCTTCTAAATTAATCTCTTCATTAATTTCACCTTCTTGAAATTCAGAAAAGTCTTCCACAATTTTAATTTCGTGGCAACCTTTATTATATAACTTCTGAATGAATTTGTCAAATTTATAAAAGTCAGTCTTTTCCAAAACAACTAATTTTACATATTTGTTCTCAAGATCTAAACTGTCGAGGTTAATCGGCTCGACTTCTTTATCGGTGTATTCGAGTCTTTCGAACATTCGATAAGGATTTTCAACGAAGTCGAGTTGTCTTGTAGCGAAGTCGAACAAGTGGAATCCTCTGGGATCGTTATAATCCTGCCAAGTAAGTTCGTACGGATTTCCCAGATAGTGAATATTGCTGTTGTTACTACGATGATGATAATGACCACTAAAGACCAAATCAAATTTGCTGAAAGTTTCTGCAGAAAATCCTTCATGGGATTCCATTCCTCTATACATTGCGAACCCAGCAATCTCAAGATGCCCCATGCATAATGTAGAAGTGGTGTTCTTTATTTCATCAAGACTTTGCGTATAGTTTTCAGGACAGATCCAAGGTAACATACAAACCTCAAAACCATTTACGTTGATAGTTTTTGGTTCATGAATAACTTCAATATTGTTATACTCAGCAAGCAATAAGTCAGGGGAGTTTACTTCATTAGTGTTTTTAAAATAAGTGTCATGATTGCCAGCCAACATATAAACAGTAATGCCACGCTCTTCCAATTTATCGAAGAACATTTTCTTGGCACGATCGAGGGCATAGAAGTTGACATATTTACGTCTATCAAATGTATCACCAAGAACAAGAACAGTGTCAATGCCAGATGCGTCAAGAGTAGGAAAGAAAGTATTGTCATAGAATTTTTGAAAGAAGTCTAGAAAAGCAATACTATCATTCCTTGCACCAAAGTGCTGGTCAGTAATAATCGCTACCTTCAAATGAAACCTACTTTTCTATTACCTGATTTAGTCATACCTTCAGTCCTTTGATTAAACACTTCTGCGATAGAATATGTATCTTTAATTTCTGGAAGAACAACACCCAATCGTTTTGCTAATTTCTCAGCATCACCATATGATAGATTATCGAAGGTAACAATATCAAAACATCTTCCTGGACGAACCAGCGCAGAATCAACATCACGAATGGATGGTAAGTTGGTAGAGAAAATC
>Ga0214921_10001439_pt1 | contig 40641 bp, 39 predicted proteins | sample LL1505_MetaG_FD_177992 | JGI IMG/M metagenome (GOLD analysis project Ga0214921, IMG submission 177992) | Freshwater microbial communities from Lake Lanier, Atlanta, Georgia, United States - LL-1505 | ecosystem: Environmental > Aquatic > Freshwater > Lake | place: USA: Georgia | collected...
CCTTTATCTATAACTTGCTTAACCGCTTCTTCTTTAAACTCAGACGTATATTTCGTTCTCTTCATGACTTTCTCTCCAATTCAGTTTTGACATTATTGAATGTCTACTGAATTGGGGGAATGCCAAACATTAGGTAACTTGGAAGCAAATCGTGTTTTGAAACAGTTAAACGATACAAGTTATCGCACTATGACGCTTAGAGTAAATGCTGAACTTAGAGAGATTGAGGATCAATTACTAAAGTTAAGAACTGAGTTGGAAGGCGCAACAAATGGCCGCAAATGGTTAAGTTGGTTGAAAACATTTGGACAAGAAATTGAGAGTCTTGATTCGCAGTCAAATGCTCAAAAGAAAAAGTACATTGAAGGTTTGGTGAATCGAATTGACGTGCGTTGGAATGACGCTTTGCGAGAGCATGAATTAACGTTGACCATGCACATGCCAATTGTTAACGATGGAGTAACTTGGAAAGAGATTGAGGAATACAAGGGCAAGGGTAGACGAGCCAAACGATACGATTTGTTTGAAGGCGTAAATAAGACGACTCTGAACGTTAAAAAAAAGGATGGTAGGGGATAAAAATGAATACAAAAGTTACTCACTTGCAAAACCTGTCCGTCACGGTGGAGTAGTTCCGTTAGGGGGTACGAGTGTGGGGCTAGTCAATCCTTGGCTTGAGGCAAATTGAGCGGCTGATTTTGTCGTCAATTAACTAGATGCGGCGATTCCCAGACCTAATCACCGCATTTTCTGCGGTGATAAAAACCCCATAACCAAAGAGCCAAGGGCTAGGGGATACAAATACCGCGACATAAAGCGCAAAGCGCGGAGCGGTGTTTGTATCCCCTAGCCCTGGGCTCAAGCAGGGGAGTTCTAAAAACGACTTATTTAGCAGCAGCCTTCAAAGCAGCCGCCTTATCCGTACGTTCCCAAGTGAACTCAGGCTCTTCGCGACCAAAGTGTCCATAAGCCGCAGTCTTGCTATAAATGGGACGCAACAAATCAAGCATTTGAATAATGCCCTTAGGCCGCAAATCAAAATGCTCAGAAACCAAAGCCGCAATCTTCTCGTCGCTGATCACACCAGTACCTTCAGTATTCACCGTGATGTTCATTGGACGCGCCACACCAATCGCATACGCCACTTGAATTTGGCACTTAGTTGCCAAACCAGCCGCCACAATATTCTTGGCCACATAACGCGCAGCGTAAGCAGCAGAGCGATCTACCTTAGATGGGTCTTTGCCAGAGAAAGCACCACCACCATGTGGACATGCGCCACCGTAGGTGTCAACAATAATCTTGCGACCTGTTAAACCGCAATCACCTTGTGGTCCGCCGATTACAAAACGGCCGGTGGGGTTAATCAAATATTTAGTGTCTTTCAACCACTCTTTAGGCAACACAGGCTTGATGAGTTCTTCAATGATCGCGTCATTGAAACTTTGCTTCATCTTGGTCGCTGTTTCGCTCTGGTCTGGGCTGTGCTGGGTAGACAACACCACGGTGTCAATGCTGTGGGGTTTACCGTCGACATAGCGCATGGTCACTTGGCTCTTGGCATCAGGGCGCAAGAAAGGCAATCGCCCGTCTTTGCGCAACTGCGCTTGGCGTTCGACCAAGCGGTGAGCGTAATAAATAGGGGCCGGCATTAACTCAGGTGTTTCGCTACAAGCGTAGCCAAACATCAAGCCTTGGTCGCCAGCACCCGTATTCAAGTGGTCGTCAGAGGCATGGTTTACGCCTTGGGCGATGTCATTAGATTGCTTGTCATAGCAAACCATAACGGCACAACCTTTGTAGTCGATGCCGTAATCGGTATTGTCATAGCCAATGCGTTTGATCGTGTCGCGTGCGACTTGGATGTAGTCGACATGCGCATTCGTGGTGATTTCGCCTGCAAGCACTACCAAGCCCGTGTTGGTCAGTGTTTCAGCGGCAACGCGGCTGCGTGGATCTTGCGCGAAGATCGCGTCCAAAATTGCATCGGAAATTTGATCCGCTACTTTGTCGGGGTGGCCTTCTGAGACAGATTCAGAAGTAAAGAGATAGTCTGCTGACATAAAAAAGCTCCATTCAGTTATTGTTGGCGTTGCCAACTCTGAGGGAGCCCGGCGAACGCTTTAGCAGATGTGTGCAAATATTTGTTGCACGCACACCAGAGTGTGTTTGTCGCTCTGCAAGTTGTTCTCTAACTCAGCGACAATTGAATTATATATGCCATTGGTGACCCAAATTTTTCAATTGCTTGCCCGTGTACCACTGCCGTGGATGCAGTGCGTGGGTGCTGGCTTGGGTTGGCTAGTGTGGTGTGTGTCGCCGCGTTATCGACGTACTTTTGTCGCCAATGTCAGAGCATCAGGTGTTCCTTTGCACTTAGCAAAACCTGCCATTGCAGCTGCCGGCATGGTGGTGTCTGAATTGCCATGGGTGTGGATGCGTCCACACACGCAAACTTTAAAAGGCTTGGTGCAGTTCGATGGCGCAGAACATTTTGAAGCGGCCATGCGCGCTGGCAAAGGCGTGATCATCCTGTCGCCCCATATCGGGAGTTGGGAAATTGGTGCCCAAGCAATTGCAGAAAAATTCGGTCCAGAGTTTGGCGATATGGTGGTGTTGTTCAGGCCTGCCCGCAAAGCGTGGTTAGAGAGTTTGGTGGCGAATGCCAGAACCCGGCCATTTCTAAATTCAACCCCCACCACTTTAAGTGGCGTACGCACACTGATGCGTACCTTGCGCGCTGGAGGCTATACCGCTATCTTGCCCGACCAAGTGCCGCCAATGGGGCAAGGCGTGTGGGCGCCGTTCTTTGGTCGTGATGTCTACACCATGACTTTGCTTGCCAAACTTGCACAACAAACTGGTGCTCAAGTCATACAAACCTGGTGTGAAAGATTGCCTATCGGTAAAGGTTTTTGTTTGCATATGCGGCCTATGGAAGCGGCTGAATTTAAGGATGCATCGGTTTCACCAGAGCAGGCAGCTGTTGTTGTGAATCGAGGTGTTGAAGATATGGTGCGCGATGCACCAGGCCAATACCTATGGGCGTATGACCGCGATAAGCAACCGCGCACTGAGACGCAAGCATGATCAGTCAACTAGGTTTAAAGCTGTTTCAGTTACTTGGTTTTTTGCCTTTGCCCGTATTGCGGTTAATGGGTTTATGGCTGGGCGTTATTTTGTATATGGGTGCAAAGTGGCGTCGTCATGTGGTGTTGCAAAACTTGCGTGTGTGTTTTCCTGAAAAATCTAAGGTGCAACGCAAGACAATTGCAAAACAAGCATTTGTGTATTTCGCCCAAGCTTGGTTAGATCGCAGTTGGCTTTGGCACCGAAGTCCAAGTTGTATTCAAGCGCGTGTTCGTTTTACTGGGGCAGTCGATGCCCTCAACAAAGATGTCCCCACGGTTATCTTTGCGCCGCACTTTGTCGGGTTAGACGTGGGTTGGACAATGCTGACCTTGAGTATTTCCAAACACTTCACCACTATATTCACGCCGCAATCTAACCCTGTCGCGGGTGCTTGGATGACGCAAGGGAGAAGCAGATTTGGGGAAGTACAACTGCTTCAGCGCGAAGACGGTGTCAAAACCATCGTGAGTTCTTTGCGTAACAACGCGTGGTTGTATTTATTGCCTGATATGAATTTTGGTCCTGAAGAATCCATCTTCGTGCCGTTCTTTGGCGAACCTGCTGCAACCGTACCGTCCTTATCGCGTTTTGCCAAGCTGGGTCGTGCACGCGTATTACCTATCGTGACGCGTATGACTTCTGGTGGCTATGAAGTAGAAGTGCATAAGGCGTGGGACGACTTTCCAACAGATGATGCACAAGCCGACACCGTCTTGATGAACCAACGTCTAGAGACCTATATCCAAGATATGCCCGCCCAATATTTCTGGGTACATAAGCGTTTTAAAACGCGACCTGAAGGCGCTGATCCTATTTACTAAGTTCAACAAAAATGCGCGAAACCGCGAAACCGCAAAAGCGCAAAAGCGCAAAAGCGCAAAAGGCCCATGTTGTTTTTTTCAGTAGCGCTGTGTGCGCGGAGCCCGAACAACCCTTACAACTTTGGTGCGTTCACTCACAGGACGGGCCGCTTTGTCATCACGCAAAAAATCTTCTATTAACCCTGCTACACGCAATGGTTGTTCGTGTACCAGCCAATGCGAACCATTTTTGATGCGGTGCAGCGTGAGCTTTGGAACAAATTCACCAAGTCCGTCAATCAAGCCGGGTGGAAGCGCGATGTCTTTCATGCCCCAAATTACGCATGTGGGTACTTGGACAGTCAGCATGCTGTGCGGCAAATGCAAACCAGCTGCCGCCGCATCGCCTGGGCGCGCTGGACGCATGGGGGAAGCTCGGTAATAGTTCAAAGGCCCGGTAAGACCTTGTTGCCAAACCGCACGGTACTGCGCTTTAATTGCGTCGGTCAGCCAAGGATATGGCCCATCGACTGCGCCCATATTGGTGAAAAATTCCCATAAGCGACGGAAGTCATCTTCAGCCAGAAGTTCCTCAGCATCGGGACGAATTAAGAAATTCATATAAGCACTGGCTGCCTGTTGTTCTGGATTGTTTTGCAACTCGCGTAAAAAAGTTCCTGGATGCGGTGAGTTAATCACCATCAGGCGTCGCATAGCCTCGGGGTGCTGGTTAGCGGCATTCCATGCAACAGCACCACCCCAATCATGTGCAATCAATCCAGCCAAGGGCGCTGTGGGACTGACTATTTGGGCCAATGCCAATATGTCTTGTACCAAGAACTTGGGTCGATACGCTTCGACGTCTTTGGGCGCACTCGAGTTTTCATAGCCACGCAAGTTGGGCGCTATGCAGAGATAGCCGCCGTGCTCTGGTTGGGCAAAGTATTCCAGCATCGCGTCCCATGCAAACGCGGCTTCCGGAAAGCCGTGCAAAAACATCAGCACGGGTCTGCCAACCTCGCCACTGACGCGACAACTTAATGTGATGCCATGCGGCAATGCGTGTGAAACCTGATCAATCATGGTGCATCCAATCGTAGAGGGTCGTAGCGACTTCATCGACGCCTTGTTTTTTAAGCGCAGAGAACAAACGCACTTCACCGCCACCGGCTTGTAGCTTGGCGATAGACAAAGCCTTGGCACCTTCGCTGCGGTTGAGTTTGTCAGCTTTCGTCAATAAGACCAAAAATTTAAGGCCAGCTTCCACGCGTGGGCGCAATACGTCTAGCAAGATGTCATCGAGTTCGGTCAAGCCCAAACGCGGGTCACACAACAGCACGACAGCGCGTAAGTTTTCTCGCGAGGTCAAATAGTTGGCCATCACTTGCTGCCAGCGGATCTTGTCTTGTTTGGGAACTGCCGCATAGCCGTAACCTGGCAAATCAGCCAAGACTGCATCGGCTTGGCCTTGGCGTCCTAGCGCAAACAGGTTGATGTTTTGGGTGCGACCTGGTGTTTTGGATGCATAAGCCAACCGTTTTTGCTGGGTTAATACGTTGATACAGGTCGATTTCCCTGCGTTGGATCGACCCACAAAGGCAATTTCAGGGAGATCGTAGGCTGGTAAATGGTGCAGTTGCGGTGCGGTGGTTAAAAACCTAGCTGTGTGCAACCAACCCAGTGCGTGCTTCGCGTGGTCGGAGGGATTCATACGCCATTGTAGAATCTATGTCGTTTTTGACTGATTTTGCTACTTCTACTTTCTGGCCTATTTATGAAACTGTTTGCCTCATTATTGACCGCTACGCTTCTTGTAGCCTCTGTTTTTTCTGTGCAAGCCAATGAAGCAGTTGCTCCAGCAGCAAAGCCTGACTTGGCCAAAGGCGAAGCCAGTTACGGTGCAGTGTGTGCAGCTTGCCATGGGGTAGACGGGAACTCGGCAATATCTGCCAACCCTAAATTGGCGCAGCAGCATCCTGACTACATCGTCAAACAATTGCAAGAATTCAAATCTGGCAAACGTGCAAACGCCATCATGATGGGTATGTCTGCCGCTCTTTCTGAGCAAGACATGAAAAATATCGCCGCTTGGTTAGCGACCAAGACTGCTAAAAAAGGGTTTGCTAAAGACAAAGAATTAGTCACCCTGGGTGAGCGCATTTACCGCGGAGGCATTGCAGATCGTCAAATCGCTGCCTGTTCGGGATGTCATACCCCCACGGGTGCAGGTATTCCCTCTCAGTACCCACGTTTGGCTGGGCAACATGCAGACTATGCGGTGGCCCAACTCACAGCTTTCCGTGACGGTGTTCGCAAAAATAACACGCAAATGACGCAAGTGGCCTCTAAATTGAATGATCGTGAAATCAAAGCGGTGTCAGACTACATAGCAGGGTTGCGCTAAAAGCCCTTACTGATTCCAAGACAAGCTGGCATGTGTGCCAGCTTTTTTTTATCCGAACGCGCGACAATGCGCCACATATTTGAAAGGGCTTGGGCTATGCAACGCAATCAGTTCTCTATCGGTAACGATTCCGGTTTTATTCATCCCATTAGCAGTGACATCACCCCGCAAGCGGTATACCAACAACGCCGAGACTTGTTAAAACGGATTGCAGCAGGTGTCGCGGGCACTTCGATGGCGACCTGGGCCAGCCGCGAGGCCCTGGCGCAGGCTAAAAAGCCTACCCCCTTAACGGGTCAACCAAGCAAGGTCAGTGGTGCCTCCACCATGGAAAAAGTGACGTCGTATAAAGATGCTACGACTTACAACAACTATTACGAATTTGGTACGGAGAAGTCTTATCCAGCCTTGCAAGCCCACACCTTGGTCACTAGACCTTGGTCGGTAGAAATTGACGGCTTAGTCAAAAAGCCAGGCCGTCTCGACATAGAAGACTTGCTGAAATACAGCCCCATGGAAGAGCGTATCTACCGAATGCGGTGTGTTGAGGGGTGGTCGATGGTCATTCCTTGGGTTGGCTACTCGCTGTCAGAAATCATCAAGCGCGTGGAGCCTTTTGGCAATGCGAAGTATGTGGAATTCACTACGCTGGCAGATCCTAAAACTATGCCGGGTGTGCGCTCATCTGTACTGGATTGGCCTTATGTGGAAGGCCTGCGTATGGATGAAGCGATGCACCCTCTAACTTTGATGGCATTTGGCATGTATGGCGAAGTTTTGCCCAACCAAAACGGCGCGCCATTGCGTTTGGTCGTGCCTTGGAAGTACGGTTTTAAAAGTGCCAAGAGCATTGTGAAAATTCGCTTTTTAGAAAAAGAACCTGTGAATTCTTGGGGGCGTTCGGCGCCACAAGAATATGGTTTTTATTCCAACGTCAATCCCTTGGTAGACCATCCGCGTTGGAGCCAAGCCACTGAGCGCCGAATCGGTGAGGACGGCTTACTGACTAAAAAACGTAAAACCTTGATGTTCAACGGTTATGAAGCACAAGTGGCATCTATGTACGCAGGTATGGATTTGAAGAAGTTCTACTAATTCCCTTCTTTCAGTGGGCGCAATTTTGCAATCTATGGTCAGGGCTTTACTGGGCAAACCCCAAACCAAGCTCGTCATTTTTACGATCGCTGCACTGCCTTTTTGTTATTTGTTGTGGGGCGCTTTCAATGATGCCCTAGGGGCTAATCCTGCTGAATACTTGATCCGTTCAACCGGTGAGTTGGCATTACGCTTCCTATGCTTTACTCTGGCTATCTCGCCTTTGCGGGTTATCGCTGGGCTACCGGAGTTGCTGCGATTTCGCCGTATGTTGGGCTTGTTTGTTTATTTTTATGCTTGCATACATTTGCTGTGCTACAGCTGGCTCGATATGGGTTTCGAGTGGGTAGACATTGCAGCCGATATCGCTAAGCGCCCGTTTATTTTGGTGGGGTTTACAGCATTTGTGTTGCTCACGCCTCTAGCGGCCACCTCATTTAACCGAGCGATCCGAGGCTTGGGCGCTAGGCGCTGGCAAATGTTGCATCGCGTTGTTTATGGCATTGCCCTATTGACTGTGCTGCACTTTTATTGGATGCGCGCCGGTAAAAGCAATTTTGCAGAAGTGGTTATGTACGGCGCTATTTTGGCCGCGCTGCTGTTATGGCGTGTTTGGAATAAGCGATTCGCACGCCATTAAATCTTGCGCAGTTTCTCGGCGGCGGATGAGATGCCATTTGCTGCCATCAACCAACACCTCTGCTGCGCGACCGCGTGTGTTGTAGTTACTCGCCATGGCCATGCAATAAGCACCTGTTGACAAAATCGCCAGTACATCGCCTGCCTTAACTGAGAGCGATCGATCGCGACCCAACCAGTCACCGCTTTCACAGACAGGGCCGACTACGTCATACAACGTCGACTCTGTATCGCGCAGAGCTAAAGGCGTGATTTGGTGAAATGCTTCATACATAGCAGGACGAGGCACATCGTTCATCGCGGCATCAACGATGCAGAAATTTTTCAACTCACCAGGCTTGAGGTATTCAACCGTAGTCAAACACACGCCAGCGTTGCCGACCAAAGAACGTCCAGGTTCAATCATCAACTGACGTTGACCATAGCCGCGTGCATCGAGTTTGGCCAAGAGCGCACGCCATAAATCGTCTGCTTGGGGTGGCAGGTCATTGTCAACAGGCATGTTGTAGTCAATGCCTAAACCACCACCAAAGTCTATGTGTTTCAACTTAATGCCCTTGCGTTCAATGGCGTCCACTAAATCGAGCACTCGGTCCATCGCATCTAAATAAGGGCTGATGTCGGTAATTTGTGAGCCGATATGGCAGTCAATGCCGACGACCTCCAAGCCTTGGAGTTGCGCTGCGCGCTGGTAAGTGAGCAAAGCGTTTTCATGCGCTACGCCAAACTTGTTGTCTTTGAGGCCTGTAGAAATATAGGGGTGTGTTTTGGCGTCCACATTGGGATTGACACGAATACTCACCGGTGCACGCATCCCAAGCGCGTGGGCTACTTCGCTCAAGACTTCGAGTTCGGCTTCGCTTTCCACGTTGAAACATGCAATGCCAGCACGCAAAGCTTGCTGCATTTCAGCGCGGGTCTTGCCGACGCCAGAAAAAATAACCTTGGCTGGATCGCCTCCCGCAGCGACCACACGTGCTAACTCGCCGCCAGAAACAATATCAAATCCGCACCCTGCTTGTGCAAACACTTGCAATACAGCCAATGAGGAATTGGCCTTCATGGCATAACAAATACGCGCATTGCGTCCTGCAAAGCCGCGTTGATAAGCCGCGAGTGCTGACAACATAGCAGCTTTGGAGTAAACGAACAAAGGGGTGCCGTACGTTTTGGCCAAATTGGAGAGTTGTACTTGTTCAATCAACAAGTCGTTGCTCTGCCTGGCTAGGAAAGGGGAACCAGCTAGGTGGGTATTTGTCATTTCTTGGGCGCAGATATGGGGCTAGCTACTGGTGTGGTGATAGCAGGAAATAACGCCGAATTAGATTCAATACCAGCGTCTGGTTGAGTGATGGGTGAGGGCGGCATCAAGCCAGGCACAGGAGGTGGCGTGATCTTTCTGTCCGATGGAACACCCGGCAGTTTGCGCACAATGATCTCAGGCAATGTGGCGCGGTCTCTGAAGTCGGGATCGTTCGACATGAACAAAGGCCCCTTTTGTCCGCAACCAGAAATCAGCATGGAAGCACACAACAGTGTGGCCACACATGCGCAAAGGGCTTGGGCCCTGACTAGAATCATTTGCTTCATTCCCATGGTGCAAATTGTAATGACCGATCTTGAATTCTTAGGCCACGCTGAACAATTACTCAAAGCAGTTGAATTAGCCTGTGATGATATGAACGACAACAGCGATGCTGATATCGACAACCAGCGCGTTGGGGGCATGATCACTTTGGTCTTTAGCAACCGTAGTCAAATCATTATCAATTTACAAAAGCCATTGCACGAAGTCTGGTTGGCTGCGAAATCGGGTGGCTACCACTTTAGATTTGACGGCACAAAGTGGATGGACACCAAAGGCCAAGGGGAATTCTTTGAGAGATTGACACAAGATGCGTGCGCACAAACGGGATTGGGCTTGCGCTTTACTGCAAAAACCTAGTTCCTAAATAAATCTAAGATTTTCTTTTTCTCGTCGTTGGCTGGTAATTCGCTATTGCCTGACTTGTTGTCTAGCCCCAAACTCGTCACGCCGGCACCTTTGCTGTATTCAATAAAAACCCAATCACCGTTTTCATGGCTGAGTCCAGCGGGTGGTATCGGTTCAGAAACAGGTGCGTTTTGCAGGGCATGTTGCATATAGTTAATCCAGACAGGCAAACTCAAGCCGCCTCCAGTCTCTCTATCACCAAGTTTGCGAGGTGTGTCGTAACCAATCCATGTGACTGCTGTCACGCTGGTGTGATAGCCCGCAAACCATGCGTCCATGGAGTCGTTGGTTGTTCCGGTTTTGCCATAAATATCTTGGCGTTTCAGCACAACCGGGGCGCGTGACGCTGTACCAGAGCGCGTCACCTCTTGTAGCAAGCTGGTCATCACATACGCATTACGCGCATCGATGGCTCGCAAGGATTCATCGAGTTCGGGAGGTTTGAATTCAGATAGCACCTTACCCATTTGGTCGGTAACTTTGGTGATGAGATAAGGATTGACGCGGTAACCGCCGTTGGCAAACACCGAATACCCTGTCACCATTTGCAAGGGCGTGACAGATCCTGCACCCAGCGCCATCGTGAGGTAAGGCGGGTGTTTGTCAGCTTCAAACCCAAATCGGGTAATCCAGTCTTGCGCATTTTGTGCGCCAACCGATTGCAGGATACGGATGGAAATCATGTTTTTCGATTTCGCCAAACCCCTGCGCATTGACATGGGACCTTCAAAGGTGCCGTCGTAGTTTTTGGGCTCCCAAGGTTGGCCACCGGTCACACTGGCATCAAAAAACAAAGGTGAATCGTTGATAACAGTCAAAGGCGTAAATCCTTTTTCAAGCGCTGCGGAGTAGATGAATGGCTTAAAGCTTGATCCAGGCTGGCGCCATGCCTGTGTGACGTGGTTGAATTTGTTTTTCTCGAAATCAAATCCGCCAACCAAAGCGCGTATGCCACCATCGCGCGGATCGATCGCTACAAAAGCACCTTCCACCTCTGGAAGTTGTGTGATCTCCCAAATATTTTTAGGTGTTTTGGTCACGCGAATCAAAGCGCCTGGCCGCAATTTAATATTGGGTTGCGCTTTGTCAGACAGGCCTGACTGCACCGGTTGCAAACCTTCACCTGTAATCTCGAGCGTCTCGCCATTGCGTCGCACAGCGCGTACTTTTTTGGGCGTGGCTTCTATCACGACTGCGGCGAGTAAATCTCCCTTATCCCCTTGTTCAATCAAGGCGTCGTCGATAGCGTCCTCCATCTCAGACGGGTTAGTAGGCAAGGTGATGAATTTTTCGGGACCACGATAGTGTTGGCGGCGTTCATAGTCCATGATGCCTTGTCGAAGTGCAAAGTAAGCGGCTTGTTGGTCGCTGGCGCGTATGGTGGTGTAGACATTCAAGCCTCGCGTATAAATCTCCGTGCCGTATTGCGCGAACATAAGTTGTCGCGCCATCTCTGCTACGTAATCCGCGTGGGTGTTGAGCCCGCTCATTGCAGTGCGAATTTTGAGGTCTTCTAGTTTGGCGGAAGCGGCTTGGTCTTTCGTAATAAAACCATTTTCTTCCATACGTTCGATGATGTAGAGCTGACGTGAGCGCGCACGTTTCGGATTGCTGATGGGGTTGTAAGCTGACGGCGCTTTAGGTAGCCCCGCCAACATGGCAGCTTCTGCGATGGAGATATTTTTTAATGGTTTACCAAAGTAAGCCTCGGATGCCGCTGCAAAACCATAAGCGCGGTTACCTAAATAAATCTGATTGAGATAAATCTCAAAGATCTGGTCCTTGCTGAGGTTGTGCTCTAACTTGGTAGTGAGCAAGATCTCATAAATTTTGCGCGTAAATGTTTTTTCTGAAGACAGATACACATTGCGTGCAACTTGCATCGTGATGGTCGAGGCGCCTTGGCTTTTAGCCCTACCTAGGTTGGCCAAGCTGGCACGCAACAAACCGATGTAGTCAACACCGCCATGTTGGTAGAAGCGTGCGTCTTCAATGGCAAGAACCGCGTCTTTCATGACTTTGGGGATATCTTTGAAAGGCATGAAGTTACGACGCTCTTCGCCAAATTCACCGATTTGCGTGCCTTCTACTGAATAGACACGCATCGATAACTTAGGTCGATAGTCTGAAAGTTCAGAGACATCGGGCAATTGCGGATAGGCCATGGCGAGTGCCACGCCAACGAGCAGAGCGGCTATCACGCCGCATGCAGCCACAAATCCAAAAGCCCATAAAAGCAGCGTGCTGGCCATGGAGCGAGGCTCTGCATGCGCACCTCTTGGGTTTTTAGAAGAGGGGGGTGTTTTGGAAATTGCCATAGACCATTATAAAAACTGCGTAAAAGTCGCAAACTCTGCTAGTAGAGCATGCCCATGTGACAACTTACCTCTTTAAAAATCTGCTCTTGCGACTAAGGAAAAAGGGCAGAAGATGGCAGTGGTATCAAACATGCAAGTCGATCGAGATGAAGAGTTAGGACTGACCATATGGACAGATACAACTAGTCAATCGGTGTCTATTGGGTTGGAGGAATCTTGGTATGTGCGAAGCATAGTGTCATTACCTGAGGATTTGTCAGGCCGCGAACTCAATGAACAGATCTGCGAAGAATTACACATGCAGTTTCCAACCCAGGGCGTGGATTGGATATTTGACTATGTTCCTTTGAACGGAGCACCACCTCTAGATGGATTACAAGCTTGGGAATTGTTTGCCTTAGCAAGCAAACACATGGTTGCAATTCGCAAGTTGTGTAGCGAGAAACAATGGCGTTTGGTTTGTGTCGCGCCTCACGCAACGCTTGCGCAGGCGCAACTTGGAGTGGGTGCATGTTTTTATCCAACGCGTCAGCATCGACAAAGCCTGCTGTGGCGTAAACGTTGTATCAAGGGTGGCTTAGGGTTCTGTGCAGGTTTAATTTTGTTTTTGGGTATGGGTTCGGGCTATTCGTTAGCGAGTGCTTATTGGGCTGACTCCCATCAGCAGACAAAAGAAGATATTGCAGAAGCACTGTCCGCAGAAGAAAACCACCCTAGTCCCGCGCTTTGGATGCTGCAAGAATTTGAGCGGACCAAAGAACCTTTAGAGTTTTACAACTTACAAGATTTAAGGTTGGTTGGGTTTATCCAACAAGGCAGAAGCACCAGCGCTTTAATCCATGTGAATGGGCAACCGCAACTTGGTATCCATAGTGTGCGTTTGGGTGCGTACCTCGGCAAAAACTATGGGCGCGTGTCGCAGATCACACAGGACGCAGTGCTGCTTCTTGAACTGCACCAAGACAGTTCAGGGGTTTGGATAGAGCAAGAAACCAGCTTGCAAATGGCCACCCAAGATTCATAAGTGCGCGTAATGCTTTTTGTCAACCAGAACTATTAAAAAATGTATGAAGCAATTCTTCATGGGTTGTATGTACTTTGCTATTTGCGGGTGGTTGCTGCTATTGGGTAATCAAGCCGTTGCGCAAGATAGCGCGCCTGCCTACACAGGTAAGCCATTGACCCTCAATTTCCAATCGATTGATGTGCGCGCAGCTTTGCAAATCATTGCGGATTTCACAGGATTGAATGTGGTCGCCTCTGACAGTGTGTCGGGAAGCTTGTCCTTGCGATTGCACCAAGTGCCATGGGACCAAGTGCTCGACATCATCGCCCAAACTAAAGGCCTCAGCCAAAGGCGACAAGGCAATGTCATTTGGATGGCTACGCGCAATGAAATAGCAGCGCGTGATAAACAGGAATTTGAAATGCGACAGGCCCTACAAAATTTAGAGCCTTTGATCACGCATAACTTTGTCTTGAACTATGCCAAGGCGGTAGATGTTGCCCAGCACATACAAGGCTTGGGAGGTTTGCCCGGTAATTCACTTGCACCCTATGTATTAGGCGGAATGCAAACGGAGATGGACAACAATGCCATGCTCTACCTCTCCAATAAACACCCTTTCGGTCAATACCGTTCGTCTTCACGTCCTTTCGACGTGCCATCGGTGGTGGCGCCTCATGCCCAATCCACCCATCCACCGCAAAATTTAGGCGTTGGCCATGCTAATGTGCGTGGGTCACAAGGCCGATTGCTGAGCACACGCGGCAGTGTGATGGCAGAGCCTCGCACCAACCAGTTGTTTGTGACAGACATTGCATCGCGTATTGAACAGGTGCAACACATCATTGCCAAAATAGATATCCCCCTGCGTCAAGTGATGATTGAGGCCCGTATCGTGCAAGCCAGCGACACTTTTGGTCAAACCTTGGGGGTGCGTTTAGGAGGCGTAAGCAGTAGCGCGCATAACAAACTCACGGACAAAACCCTGAATCCCACAGGGCAGTTTGTGAATTTGCCTGCAGGCAATATCAGTGGTTTTGAACCCGCAAGTTTTGCAGTTTCTTTGTTCAATGCCGAGAAAAACAAGATGTTGAACTTGGAGTTATCTGCCTTAGAGGCAGATGGCAAAGGCAAAGTCGTGTCGAGTCCGCGTGTAGTGACTGCTGATCAAGCCAAAGCCATCATCGAACAAGGTACAGAGTTGCCCTACCAAATAGCCGCTGCCAGTGGTGCCACAGCCATTGCATTTCGCAAAGCCAATTTAAAACTCGAAGTCACGCCGCAGATCACCCCTGAGGGCAATATCGTTCTCGAGTTAGATATCCATAAAGACAGTGTGGGTCAAAACACCACGGCAGGCTTTGCGATAGATACCAAGCATGTCAACACACAGGTGCTGGTGGACAACGGCGGGACAGTCATGATCGGTGGCATTTATGAATCTATTGAGCTAGATGAGCATCAAAAAGTTCCTGTATTAGCCGATATTCCGTTGCTGGGCTACTTATTCAAGAGCCGACGTAGCAACCAATCCAAGCAAGAGCTCTTGGTCTTCATAACGCCTAAAATGGTCAGTCAAAGTGCTTCAGCACAGTAAGAAAGTGCAAGGTGTTAGTTTTGGTTGGTCTGCCAGGCTCTGGCAAAACTACCGTCGGCCGACAGTTGGCAAGACGGCTCGCCATCCCCTTTGTTGATTCGGATCACGCCATCGAAAACCGTTTAGGGTGTTCGGTGCGCGAATATTTCGAGCGTGAAGGGGAGGCCCGCTTTCGCGATATCGAGTCTGAAGTGTTGAATGATTTAAGTCAGACCCACACTGGCGTTCTCTCCACAGGTGGCGGGGCTGTTTTGCGACCAGAGAATCGCCAATGTTTGCGTGAACGTGGCCGTGTTTTTTATCTGCGTTCATCGCCCGAAGAAGTCTTTCGCCGTTTGCGCTATGACCAAAACCGTCCCTTGCTACAAGTTTCTGACCCTATGGCCAGACTACGGGAATTGTTTGATGCGCGAGACCCCGTTTACAAAGAAGCCGCGCATTATGTGATTGAAACCAATCGCCCCTCGGTGTCTACATTGGTCAATATGATCATCCGGCAGTTGGAACACATTGGTGAATTGCCAACTAACCAAAAAACCGGAACTGCTTCTCAGTCTATGAACGCTAACGCGCGCTCATAGACACATCCCTCTCAGAGAAAGAATTTTTGTGAGCACTTCTATTTCACCTATTCACATACAGATAGATCTTGGCGAACGTAGTTACCCCATCCACATTGGGACACAACTAATAGACAGCCCAGACACTTGGGCCAACTTGCCCAAGGCAACGATGGCGTTGGTGGTGACCAACGAGACAGTGGGCCCACTCTATGCAAAACGTCTCTGCGCTGCATTGCAAGCCCACTATGGGCAAACCATCACCTTGTTGTTGCCTGATGGCGAGAGCTATAAAAACTGGCAAACCTTAAATTTGATTTTTGACCAACTGCTTGAAAAGGGCGCCGACAGACAAACTGTTTTATTTGCACTGGGCGGTGGCGTAGTGGGTGACATGACTGGTTTTGCTGCGGCTTGCTATATGCGCGGTGTGCCTTTTGTGCAAGTACCTACCACCTTGTTGTCGCAAGTAGATTCTTCCGTCGGTGGCAAGACCGCCATCAACCACCCATTGGGTAAAAACATGATCGGCGCGTTTTACCAACCGAAACGCGTCGTGTGTGACTTAGATACTTTGCAAACACTGCCTGCGCGTGAGTTGAGTGCGGGTTTGGCGGAGGTCATCAAATATGGGCCCATTGCGGATATGCAGTTTTTAGAGTGGCTGGAAAACAATCTAGATGCGTTAATGGCGCGCGATCCAAAGGCCTTGGGCTTTGCAGTGCAACGCAGTTGTGAAATCAAAGCGTATGTCGTGTCGCAGGATGAGCGTGACGTGGGCATGCGCGCCGCTTTGAATTTTGGCCACACATTTGGACATGCGATTGAAGCGGGCTTAGGTTTTGGTGAGTGGCTGCACGGTGAGGCCGTTGGATGTGGCATGGTGATGGCAGCCCATTTGTCGCAGCGTTTGGGCCTGGTGGATATGGATTTTGTTAAGCGACTTACCCATTTGCTAGACCGCGCGGGTTTGCCTGTCGTGGGTCCGCAATTAGGTACTGACAATTATTTACACCATATGCGTGTGGACAAAAAAGCCCAAGCCGGTGAAATCCGTTTCGTCTTGATTGACCCGCCTGGCCGCGCCGTGGTGCGTGGCGCCCCCGATACTTTGGTGGCAGACGTCATCAACCATTGCTGTGCTGGCTAATTACGCCTGCCATCCTGACTCTACACGTGGCAGACTCCATGCGGAATCTGACGCCAATCCTTTGTCGCATGGGCTGCGTAACCCCCACCAGCGGGACCGTGACCGTATCGTGCATTCCACTGCGTTTCGTCGCTTGGTATATAAAACGCAAGTTTTCCTGAACCACGAAGGCGATTTGTTTCGCACACGTATGACGCATTCATTAGAAGTGGCGCAACTGGGGCGGTCGATTGCACGCGCTTTGGGTTTGAACGAAGACTTGGTCGAAGCCATTGCACTGGCCCACGATGTAGGGCACACACCTTTTGGCCACGCGGGGCAAGATGCGCTGAATGCATGCATGGCTGAGTATGGTGGTTTTGAGCACAACCTACAAAGCTTGCGTGTGGTCGATGAGCTTGAAGAGCGTTATCCCGCTTTCAATGGATTGAATTTGAGTTTCGAGACGCGCGAAGGCATTTTGAAACACTGCGCGCGGCGTAATGCAGAGTTGATTGAAGCAGCAGAACCCAATGGAGTTGCCAGCAGATTTTTGCAAGGAACACAACCAAGCTTGGAAGCGCAGTTATGCAACTTGGCGGATTCCATCGCCTACAACGCACACGATATCGATGACGGTGTGCGTTCTGGTTTGTTGAGTTTGGAGCAATTGCAAGACGTACCATTGTTTGCAAGACATCAGCAACAAACGTTAGAGGCATTTCCGCATTTGGCTTCTGCGGATGAGGTAGTGCATGGCCGAAGGTTGTTGTATGAAACCATTCGCCGCATGTTGAGCGAGCAAGTGTTTGATGTGATCCGTGCGACCCAAATTGCATTGCAGCAGCATGCGCCACAAAACGCAGACGAAGCCCGTATGTGTCCGTCTTTGTTGCAATTTAGTGCTGAGATGGAGGGCGCATCACAAACACTCAAAACTTTTTTACTGAGAAACTTGTATCGCCACCCTCAAGTGATGCAGACCACCGACTGGGCGCGTCAGGTCGTGCACGAATTATTTGAAGCCTATGTGATGCGCCCTCAAGAAATGCCACGTGCCTTTGCGCAACGCCATAACTTGCCTCGTGCTGTGGCCGATTACGTGTCCGGTATGACAGACAGATTCGCCACGCGTGAGCATGCGCGCTTGGTCGTTGCGTGATGGAAGCTACACCAAGACCCGTGGGTTTTGCATTGCATCCATCTTGGGTCATTGTGTTGGCGGGTGTCTGTGCGGCATTACATGTTGGCAAGTTGCCACCAGCACTGCCAGATTTACAAGCCTCTTTGGATATCAGTTTGGTGCAAGCGAGCTTCTTGATCTCAGCCTTACAAATTGCTGGCATGACTTTAGGTTTGGCGGTAGGACTTGCAGCCGATGGCATGGGCTTGCGTCGCAGCATATTGATGGGCTTGGCGTTGTTAGCCTTTGCCAGCGCCTGTGGTGGTTTTGTGTCGACTGTGTCGAGCATGTTGTGGTTACGCACGCTTGAAGGCGTAGGATTTTTGTTGGTAGTGATGCCAGCGCCTGCGCTTATTCGTTTAACAGTCACCTCAGAGCAACTCAACACGCGCATGGGTTGGTGGGGCACTTATATGCCTGCCGGAAGCGCCTTGGCTTTGTTGTGTGGTCCTTGGATGATTGTGGAAGTTGGTTGGCAAGTGTGGTGGTGGTTGTTAGCGATAGTGTCAGTCTTCGCATGGCTAGCGGTGTGGTGGTGTGTGCCTATCGTGCCGCGTGCTTCGGCTCACTTAGACGACGCATGGACCAATCGGCTTGCGCTCACACTTAAAACGCCAGGCGCTTGGTGGGTGGCAATGGCCTTTGCGGTGTATTCATCCCAATGGATGGCGGTGATCGGTTTCTTGCCCACTGTCTACGGTGAGATGGGTTTGTCTGTCAGCACGACAGGCCTGTTGACTGCTTTTGTAGCTTTGGTGAACGTGGTGGGTAATATTTTTTCAGGACGTTTGCTGCAAAGAGGTTGGCCTGCGCGTGCAGTGCTACTGTTGGGCTTCTCAAGCATGGCCTTAGGTGCATTCGGAGTATTTGGACAATCGGAGAGTTGGAGTTTGCCGCCCATCGTTAGTTTTATGTGTGCGATGTTTTTTTCTGCGGTTGGAGGCGTCATCCCCGGTACATTGTTTGCGACGGCTGTGCGTGTGGCGCCCAGTGAGGCGACTGTGTCTACAGTGGTTGGGTATATGCAACAGTGGTCTGCATTTGGACAGTTTGCAGGCCCTCCACTGGTTGCGTGGGTCGCTACGCTAGTCGGTGGCTGGCAGTGGACGTGGGCCGTCACCATGGGTTTGTGTGGCTTGGGGTTCGTGTTGGCTTTCAAAATTGGGGGCTTATTAGAGTCGCCTCGAATAGTGGCTAAGGTGTCTTTATGAAAGCCGGTTCTTTGAGCGCGGTTCATTCTGTGTCTTTGAAGGCATCTGATGCTGGTCCTGTTGCATCAGACATAGATCCAATGACCTCTAAGACAGCAAACATTGCTTTGGAGCTTGAAAGGATCGCCATCGAAGATACACAAAGGTGGTTGATGGCGGCGGTCATTGGTTTGAACCTGTGCCCGTTTGCCAAGGCAGTGGTAGTGAAAGATAAGGTTCGCTATCGCGTGTGTTTGTCGTCAGCACCGCAAGATGTTTTGCAGATGTTGGCAGAAGAGTTGCAGTTTTTAGCGTCTGCTGATGCTTCTTTGGTTGAAACGACTTTGCTTATTGCCCCCTTTGCATTGTCAGACTTTTTAGACTTCAATCAATTTTTGAGTGAATGTGATGCGATGCTTGCGTCGCTAGGTTTGGTGGGCGAATTGCAAGTCGCGGACTTTCATCCTGATTACGAATTCGCGGGTGAGCCACCTCATGCGATGGGGCACTTTACGAATCGTTCTCCTTATCCCACTTTGCATTTACTTCGCGAATCTAGTATTGATGAGGCTGTTGCCTTGTATCCGGATGCGGCTTTGATTTTTGAGCGCAATATTGCATCGCTCGAATTACTAGGTGCTAAGGGGTGGGCTGATCTGGGCGTCGTTGCGCGTTTGAATGGTTGTGCTTAGTTGCACAATCTGAGCATGGCTAAAAATAAATCTGGTGTTGCAATCACACCAAAACCACTCGATTTAGATTTGCGTCCAGGGCAATCGATTGAATTGCTCAAAGAGTTACACATCCTCACGCTAGAAGGAAAGATCAACCAAGACTCGCGACGCAAGCTTAAGCAGGTCTACCACCTCTACCAATTCATTGAAAAGTTGTTGCAAGAGTTGCCTTCTTCGGATGTGGGCCCTACTTTGGCAGACCACGGCGCTGGCAAGTCTTATTTAGGCTTTATTTTGTATGATTTGTTTTTCAAGCCATTAGGTCGCGGTGAGATTTACGGAATTGAAACGCGAGGCGAGTTGGTGTCGGCGTCGCAGGCTTTGGCGCAACGCTTGTGCTTTGACCGCATTCATTTTCTGAACACCAGCGTTGCTGAATCTGTCAACAGCCAAGCCTTGCCAGAGCGATTCGATGTTGTGACAGCTCTGCACGCATGTGATACCGCGACCGATGACGCGATAGATTTCGGTTTGCAAAAGCATGCGCGCTACATGGTCTTGGTGCCTTGTTGCCAAGCGGAGCTGGCCGCAAACTTGCGCCAGAACAAAGTGTTCGATTTAAAGCGTACCCCCTTGGCAGAACTTTGGCGCCATCCCTTGCACACCCGCGAAATGGGAAGCCAGCTCACCAACGTCTTGCGCTGTTTGTACCTAGAAGCTCTCGGCTACCAAGTGACCGTCACCGAATTGGTGGGCTGGGAGCACAGCATGAAAAACGAGCTCATCATCGCCAAATACACAGGCCAGAAAAAACAAAGCGCCGCCGATCGCCTCAAAGCCCTGCTGACCGAATTCGGCTTGGAAGCGCTACTCAAAATTCGTTTTAGCCGCATTTAATTGGGGTCAGAACCCAATTAATCGCATTACCATCCTTGGATGGCACGCCTTCCAAGACTGACTATTACGGGTTATCCGCAGCATGTGATCTTGCGCGGAAATGACCGGCAGGATATTTTTAGAAATACCGCGGACTACCAGCGCATGCTCGATTTATTCGAGCAACATAGCAGAGAGCAGGGCGTTGATATTCACGCCTATGTGCTGATGACCAACCATCTGCACCTGTTGCTTACGCCGCAAAAAGACCAAGCGCTTCCCAAAATGATGCAAGCCGTTGGGCGTAGTTACGTGCAAATATTCAACAAAGTGCATGGTCGCACTGGAACCTTGTGGGAGGGGCGCTACCGCTCCACGGTGATTCAGACCGAACGCTATTTGCTGGCGTGCATGGTGTACATCGATCTAAATCCGGTGCGTGCCTATATGGTGGCGCAACCCGATGACTACGTTTGGTCTAGTTACGGCCACTATGCGGGGCGACGCAATGACCGACTTATCACGCCCCACGCCATGTATTGGGGCTTGGGCAACACCCCATTTGCCCGTGAAGCGGCATACGCCGAAATGGTGCATGCGGGCATACAAGCGGACCAGCAGCGTGCATTGACCGACGCCACGCTCAGTGGGTGGGCATTGGGAGACTCCAAATTCATCGCGGGGTTGAAGGCTGAAACCCCTAGACGACTCAGCAAAGGCAAGGCCGGAAGGCCATTTCTTAAGCCTTTATGAGCTTATTTGATCTGTCCCCAATAAATTTCTAACCAGGGAAAAATGAAATTAATTGGGATCTGACCCCAATTAATTCTTTTGGCGCGGATGGTGCTTTGGGGTATGCTCCTTTTCCCTAGAAATTTCAGGAGTGCGCCATGACTACGGCTGCCGACAAAGCTTATTTACAACATCAGGGTTTGTACGACCCTTCAAACGAACACGACGCCTGTGGTGTTGGTTTTGTGGCACACATCAAAGGCCAAAAAAGCCATGCGATCGTGGGTCAGGCGCTCAAGATTTTGGAAAACCTCGACCACCGTGGTGCGGTCGGAGCTGACGCTTTGATGGGGGACGGCGCAGGTATCTTGATTCAGATTCCAGATGCCTTGTTCCGCGAAGACATGGCCAAGGTCGGCGTGACCTTGCCCGCGTTCGGTGAGTACGGCGTGGGTATGGTGTTCTTGCCCAAAGAACACGCTTCGCGCTTGGCGTGTGAGCAAGAGCTGGAGCGTGCAGTGCTGGCCGAAGGTCAGGTATTACTGGGCTGGCGCGATGTGCCCGTTAATTTAGACATGCCTATGTCACCCGCCGTGCGCGCAAAAGAGCCGGTGATTCGCCAACTCTTTATTGGCCGTGGCAGCAATGTGATCGTGCAAGATGCATTGGAACGCAAGCTCTACGTGATCCGCAAAACTGCCAGCGCTGCGATCCAGCATCTCAACCTCAAGCACAGCAAAGAGTATTACGTGCCGAGTATGTCGAGTCGGACCATCATCTACAAAGGCTTGCTGTTGGCAGACCAAGTAGGAACGTATTACAAAGACTTGGCAGACCCCCGCTGTGTTTCTGCTCTGGGTCTCGTGCACCAACGTTTCTCGACCAACACATTCCCCGAGTGGCCTCTGGCGCACCCCTATCGCTACGTCGCGCACAACGGTGAGATCAACACGGTTAAAGGTAACTTCAATTGGATGAGGGCTAGAGAAGGCGTAATGGCTTCGCCTGTCCTGGGTGAAGATTTGCGCAAGCTCTACCCCATCAGTTTCGCCGACCAATCCGACACTGCAACCTTTGACAACTGCTTAGAGTTGCTGACCATGGCCGGCTACCCACTCAGCCAAGCCGTGATGATGATGATTCCCGAGCCATGGGAAAACCACGCCACCATGGACGAGCGCCGCAAAGCGTTTTACGAATACCACGCCGCCATGATGGAGCCATGGGATGGCCCTGCATCGATCGTCTTTACCGACGGCCGACAAATTGGCGCAACTTTGGATCGCAATGGCTTGCGTCCTTCGCGATATTGCATCACCGACGACGACATGGTGATCATGGGCTCAGAGTCTGGCGTGTTGCCCGTACCTGAGAGCAAGATCGTGCGTAAGTGGCGTTTGCAACCCGGCAAGATGTTCTTAATCGACCTCGAGCAAGGTCGCATGATCGATGACGAAGAGCTTAAAGCTGGTTTGACCAACAACCGTCCTTATAAGCAATGGATCGAGAACGTTCGTATCAAGCTTGACGATGTGAAGGGACACGAAAGCATTGGCGCAGCAGCAAATGCGCTTGTTGGATCGGGCGCTGTCAAAAGCGCAAATACAAACACCAGCATAAGCGCCACAGAAGGCACAAATCTCAGATCACAAGTCTCATTGCTTGACCGCCAGCAAGCCTTTGGTTACAGCCAAGAAGACATCAAATTTTTAATGGCCCCTATGGCCATCAACGGTGAGGAAGGCATTGGCTCGATGGGCAATGACAGCCCTTTGGCTGTGTTGTCCAGCAAAAACAAACCGCTCTACAACTACTTTAAGCAGTTATTCGCGCAAGTGACCAACCCGCCGATCGACCCAATTCGTGAAGCGATCGTGATGTCACTGGTTTCGTTTGTCGGACCTAAGCCCAATTTGCTCGACATCAACCAAGTCAATCCACCGATGCGCTTGGAAGTTAGCCAACCCATCTTGGACTTTGCCGATATGGCGAAGTTGCGCGATATCGAAACCTACACCCAAGGCAAGTTCAAGAGCGCCACTTTGGATATCACCTACCCTGTTTCATGGGGTCATGAAGGTGTTGAGGCGCAACTGGCGTCGTTGTGCGCTGAAGCAGTTGACAGCATCCGCAGCGGTAAAAATATTTTGATCATCAGCGACCATTCAGTGAGTGCTACTCAAGTGGCTATTCCTGCTGCACTGGCTTTGTCAGCGGTGCACCAGCATTTGGTGCGCGAAGGTTTGCGTACCAACGCTGGCTTGGTGGTCGAAACAGGGAGCGCACGTGAAGTGCACCACTTTGCCGTGTTGGCAGGTTATGGCGCAGAAGCCGTGCATCCTTATTTGGCATTGGAAACACTGGCCGCATTACACAAAGATTTGCCTGCAGACCTATCAACAGACAAGGCCATTTATAACTTCATCAAAGCGATTGGCAAAGGCCTGTCCAAGATCATGTCCAAGATGGGCGTGTCGACCTATATGTCGTATTGCGGCGCGCAACTTTTCGAAGCGATCGGTATCAACACCGAGACTGTGAAAAAGTATTTCACTGGCACACCCAGCCGGGTGGAAGGTATTGGCATTTTTGAAATGGCCGAAGAAGCCATTCGCATGCACAAAGCGGCATTCGGCGAAGACCCAGTGCTGGCCAACCGACTCGACACCGGCGGTGAATACGCATGGCGTGTGCGTGGCGAAGAGCATATGTGGACGCCTGACGCGATTGCCAAGTTGCAGCACAGCACACGCACCAACAACTTCAGCACTTATAAGGAATACGCGCAACTTATCAATGACCAAAGCAAGCGCCATTTGACCTTGCGTGGCTTGTTTGAATTCAAGATCGATCCGAGCAAAGCCATTTCAGTTGATGAAGTCGAGCCTGCTGCAGAGATTGTTAAGCGCTTTGCAACCGGCGCGATGTCGCTCGGTTCTATCAGCACCGAAGCCCACGCCACTTTGGCCGTCGCGATGAACCGCATTGGCGGCAAGAGCAACACAGGTGAGGGCGGCGAAGACCCAGCCCGCTATCGCAACGAACTCAAAGGCATCCCCATCAAAAAGGGAGAGTCTTTAAAGAGCGTGATCGGTGAAGAACAAGTCGAAGTTGATGTCGAGTTGCAAGACGGCGACAGCTTGCGTTCACGCATCAAGCAAGTGGCGTCTGGCCGCTTTGGTGTGACAGCGGAATATTTGTCTTCTTCTGACCAAATCCAAATCAAGATGGCGCAAGGTGCCAAGCCTGGTGAAGGCGGCCAATTGCCCGGTGGCAAAGTGTCGGAATACATCGGCAAATTGCGCTACAGCGTGCCTGGCGTGGGTTTGATTTCACCGCCTCCGCACCACGATATTTATTCAATTGAAGACTTGGCGCAATTGATCCACGACTTGAAAAACGTGGCGCCCCACGCCAGCATCAGCGTCAAGTTGGTGTCTGAAATCGGTGTGGGCACCATCGCTGCCGGTGTCGCGAAATGTAAGAGCGACCATGTGGTGATCGCCGGTCACGACGGCGGCACCGGTGCTTCGCCTTGGTCGTCGATCAAGCATGCGGGTAGCCCATGGGAAATCGGTCTGGCCGAAACCCAACAAACTTTGGTGCTCAATGGTTTGCGCGGACGTATCCGTGTGCAAGCCGACGGCCAAATGAAAACGGGTCGCGACGTTGCAGTCGGTGCATTATTGGGCGCCGACGAATTTGGTTTCGCGACTGCGCCGCTGGTGGTCGAAGGTTGCATCATGATGCGCAAATGCCACTTGAACACCTGCCCTGTCGGTGTGGCGACGCAAGACCCCGCGTTGCGCAAGAAGTTCTCTGGCAAGCCTGAGCATGTGGTGAACTACTTCTTCTTTATTGCGGAAGAAGTACGCCAAATCATGGCGCAGTTAGGCATCAAGAAATTTGACGACATGATTGGCCGTGCCGATTTGCTCGACATGCGCCAAGGTATCGAGCACTGGAAAGCCAGCGGTTTGGATTTCAGCCGCTTGTTGGCCGTGCCGCAAGTCGCATCCGACGTGCCACGTTTCCATGTGGATGTGCAAAACCACGGTTTGGAAAAAGCGCTGGACCAAAAGCTGATTGAAAAATCCAAGCCCGCGATCGAGCGGGGTGAAAAAGTGCAGTTCATGGAAGTGGCACGTAACGTCAACCGCTCGGTGGGCGCCATGCTCTCGGGCGCGGTGACCAAAGTGCACCCACAAGGTTTGCCGGATGACACCATCCGCATCCAACTTGAAGGCACGGGCGGTCAATCGTTTGGCGCGTTCTTGTGCAATGGCATCACCTTGTATTTGATTGGTGATGCGAATGACTACACGGGCAAAGGTTTGTCGGGCGGTCGCATCGTGGTGCGTCCTAGCATTGACTTCCGAGGCGATGCGATCAACAACATCATTGTGGGCAATACCGCAATGTATGGCGCGACCTTAGGCGAGGCATTTTTTGCGGGCGTCGCAGGCGAACGCTTTGCTGTGCGTTTGTCTGGCGCCAGTGCGGTGATTGAAGGCACGGGCGACCACGGTTGTGAGTACATGACTGGCGGAACCGTGGCGGTGTTGGGTAAAACCGGCCGCAACTTCGCTGCAGGTATGAGCGGCGGCATTGCTTATGTGTACGACGAGGATGGCCAATTCGCAACGCGTTGCAATACTGCGATGGTCTCGCTTGAAAAAGTGTTGACCGTTGCTGAGCAAGAAACAGTTGTGCCCAAAGCCGCATGGCACCGCGACCAATCGGACGAAGCGCAATTGAAGAAATTACTCGAAGACCACCACCGCTGGACGGGCTCCAAACGTGCCCGTGATTTGCTCGACAACTGGAGCACTGCACGTGAGAAGTTCGTCAAGGTCTTCCCGAACGAATACAAGCGCGCCTTGGGTGAAATCCATGCCGCCAAAACAGTTAAAACCGCCGCACCCGCAAAAGCCAAAAAAGCTGTTGCTGTTGCCAAGTAAAGGACATTCATCATGGGAAAAATTACCGGATTCATGGAGTTCGAGCGTATCGAAGAAGGCTACAAGCCTGTCACCGAGCGTTTGAAGAATTACAAAGAATTTGTTATCGGTTTGGATGACAAACAGGCCAAAGAACAAAGTGCACGCTGCATGGATTGCGGCACACCGTTCTGTAATAGCGGCTGTCCTGTCAACAACATCATTCCTGACTTCAATGATTTGGTGTACCAAGGCGACTGGAAAACGGCTATCGATGTCTTGCACAGCACGAATAACTTTCCGGAGTTCACTGGCCGCATTTGCCCCGCGCCCTGCGAAGCAGCGTGCACCTTGAACTACAACGATGACGCTGTCGGCATCAAGTCGATTGAGCACGCCATCATTGACCGTGCGTGGTCTGAAGGCTGGGTCACACCGCAGCTGCCCAAACAAAAGACTGGTAAAAAAGTCGCCGTGGTGGGGTCTGGACCTGCCGGTATGGCCGCTGCGCAACAACTCGCGCGCGTTGGTCATGACGTGATTTTGTTTGAGAAAAACGACCGCATCGGCGGTTTGTTGCGCTACGGTATTCCAGACTTCAAGATGGAAAAATCACACATCGACCGTCGCGTCGAACAACTTAAAGCCGAAGGCGTGACAATTCGCACGGGCGTGTTGGTCGGTGAGATGCCCAAGGGTACAAAAGTGACCAACTGGGCAAAAGAAAGTATTTCTCCTGAGCAGCTCAAAAATGAATTTGATGCAGTCTTGCTCACTGGTGGTTCCGAGCAATCACGCGATTTGCCAGCTCCTGGTCGGGATTTAGCAGGCATCCATTTCGCTATGGAATTTTTGCCCCAACAAAATAAGGTCAATGCGGGCGATAAGCTCAAAGACCAATTGCGTGCCGACGGCAAGCATGTGGTGGTGATCGGTGGTGGAGACACAGGTTCTGACTGTGTCGGCACCAGCACACGCCATGGTGCAGCCCATGTGACGCAATTTGAAGTGATGCCCATGCCTCCCGAGCATGAGAACAAATCTCTGGTCTGGCCTTACTGGCCGCTGAAACTGCGCACCAGTTCTAGCCACGACGAGAGCGCTGAAAAAGGTTTGTTGCAACGCGAGTTCGCTATTTCCACGAAAGAATTCATTGGCGATAAAGGCCAAGTCACTGGCGTCAAAACCGTGCGCGTGGAATGGAAAGACGGCAAGATGGCGGAAGTCGCTGGCTCCGAAGAAGTCATCAAAGCGGACTTGGTCTTGTTGGCGATGGGCTTTGTGAACCCCGTTTCCACATTGCTCGACGGCTTTGGCATCGAGAAAGACGCGCGCGGTAATGCCAAAGCCAGCACAGAGGCTGTCGGCGGCTACGCCACCAACGTGCCCAAAGTGTTCGCAGCAGGCGATGTGCGCCGTGGCCAATCGCTGGTGGTGTGGGCGATTCGCGAAGGCCGCCAAGCAGCGCGCGCGGTGGACGAGTTTTTGATGGGCGTGAGCGATTTACCGCGTTAAGGCCTAATCCCTTCTTCCAACTAAAATGAAAAAAGCTGGTTCGCACCAGCTTTTTTCTTCTATGAATACCTCTTCTTCCAATCCACATACAAGCGACACACTCGTTGAATTACGTGATGTGCGCTTTGGCTATGGCGAGCGGGTGATTTTGGACGGCATCAGCTTGACGGTGCCGCGTGGCAAGGTCACGGCCTTGATGGGCGCGTCCGGCGGTGGCAAAACCACCGTGTTGCGCTTGATCGGTGGTCAGTACCGCGCCCAATCGGGCAGTTTGACTTTTGAGGGCCAAGAAGTTGGTGCCATGGACCAAGCAGAGCTCTACACCATGCGCAGACGCATGGGCATGTTGTTCCAGTTTGGTGCTTTGTTCACAGACCTCAGCGTGTTTGACAACGTGGCGTTTCCTTTGCGTGAACATACCGATTTGAGCGAATCGATGATCCGCGACATCGTGTTGATGAAACTCCAAGCGGTGGGTTTGCGCGGTGCGCGCGACTTGATGCCGAGCGAAGTTTCAGGCGGTATGGCCAGACGCGTTGCCTTGGCGCGTGCCATGGCACTCGATCCGCAACTGGTGATGTATGACGAGCCGTTTGCAGGTCTTGACCCTATTTCGTTAGGCACTGCGGCGCGTTTGATTCGCCAACTCAATGACACCTTGGGGCTGACCAGCGTCATCGTGTCGCACGATTTAGACGAGACCTTTCATATCGCCGACCAAGTCATCATATTGGCTAACGGCAAGATTGCCGCCCAGGGTACGCCCAGCGAAGTGCGTTCAAGCACAGACCCCTTGGTTCACCAGTTTGTCAGCGCCGCCCCTGAAGGGCCAGTACGTTTTCACTATCCAGGACCAACGGTGATGGATGATTTTGGTGTGGCGAAAGTATGAAGTTCATCGCCAACATCGGTTTTGCAGTGCGCAGTCTTTTGTCCAATTTAGGACACGGTGCGGCATTGTTTGTGCGTTTGATGCGCTTGTTTGGCGTGACCATGCGCCGCTTCGGTTTGGTACGCGACCAAATCCATTTTTTAGGTAACTATTCGCTGGCCATCATTGCCGTTTCGGGCTTGTTTGTGGGTTTTGTGCTGAGCTTGCAGGGTTACTACACCTTGCAACGCTATGGCTCGTCCGAAGCGTTGGGTTTGTTGGTGGCCTTGAGTTTGGTGCGTGAACTCGGGCCGGTGGTGAGCGCCTTGTTATTTGCAGGACGCGCTGGTACTTCTTTGACCGCTGAGATCGGTTTGATGAAAGCAGGCGAGCAATTGAGCGCCATGGATTTGATGGCGGTAGACCCCGTGCAACGCATATTGGCTCCACGTTTTTGGGCTGGCGTGGTCACCATGCCTTTGTTGGCGGCGGTGTTTAGCGCGGTGGGCATCATCGGCGGCTGGATGGTTGGAGTGTTGATGATTGGCGTTGATGCTGGGGCGTTTTGGAGCCAGATGCAAGGTGGTGTCGATGTCTGGAAAGATGTGGGCAATGGCATCGTGAAAAGCGTGGTGTTTGGTATCACCGTCACTTTTGTGGCTTTATTGCAAGGTTATGAAGCCCAGCCAACTCCAGAAGGCGTGTCGCGCGCGACAACCCGCACTGTGGTGGTCGCTTCGCTGTCAGTGTTGGCCTTGGACTTCGTCCTGACCGCCATGATGTTTAGTATTTGATGAATCGAGGTTGATATGCAACGTTCCAAAAATGATGTCTGGGTCGGTTTGTTTGTGCTTTTAGGTGCTGCGGCGATTTTGTTTCTGGCATTGAAATCCGCCAATTTGCTCAGCATGAATTTCCAAACCACCTACAACGTGACGGCACGGTTTGACAACGTGGGTGGTTTGAAACGCCAGGCCGCTGTCAAAAGTGCAGGTGTGGTGGTGGGCCGTGTGGACTCGGTCACGTTCGACGACAAAACTTTTCAAGCGACCGTCACACTGGCATTGGAAAACCGTTTCCAATTTCCCAAAGATAGTTCGCTCAAAATTTTGACCTCAGGTTTATTGGGCGAGCAGTACATCGGCATTGAGGCCGGGTCTGAGGCGGACAACCTCAAACAAGGGGACCGTATCCAAGCCACCCAATCGGCAGTTGTATTAGAAAACTTGATCAGCCAGTTTTTGTACAACAAGGCGGCTGAACCTGCGCCGGGTTCTAAATGAAGCAGTATCTAAGTCGCTTGGTAATGGTTGCCAGCTTGGTGTTGGTTGGTTGCGCCACGTCACCAATGGCAAACCCCAAAGATCCATGGGAACCGATGAACCGCAAGGTTGCAAGCTTCAATGACACGATCGATGACAACGTATTAAAGCCTGTTGCGACTGGCTACCGCAATGTCGTGCCGGAGCTCATTCAAACCGGTGTTCGCAATGTTTTCAACAACTTGGCTGATATGTGGTCTACGGTCAACAACGCATTGCAGCTCAAGCCTGTCCACACCGTGGAGTCTTTGGGACGGGTTGTCGTCAATACTGTTTTTGGCATCTACGGCATATTTGATGTTGCAACTTATTTGAAGCTTGAGCGACACCCTGAGGATTTTGGTCAGACCTTGGGCTATTGGGGCGTGCCCAATGGTCCATACCTTGTCTTACCACTTTTCGGGCCATCCACTTTGCGTGATGGGGTCAGCATGCCCGTTGATTTTGCGGTGAGCCCTAGCCAGTACATCAATGACATACCAACGCGCAACCAGGTGTTTGCTTTACGGTTGGTCAGTAAGCGCGCAGAGCTTTTGAAGTCTGGCAGGATGTTGGAAGAAGCATCGATCGACAAATACAGCTTTTCCCGAGACGCGTTTCTGCAGTACCGTCGTTCACAAATCTATGACGGTAATCCGCCTGACGAAGAAGACAGTAATGACGATCCGTCCGCCAACCCTCTGCCAGCCAAGTAACTGGGTTTGCATTTAAGATCTGCTTTCGTTTTTAAGTCTTCGTGATCTTTAGCCACTTGCTGAAATGCTGTGCCCCACTTGAGTTATTTGACCCACTATGCAATATCTAATTTCTATGCTTACTAGCTTGCAGCGTATGCTGAAAGGCGCGATGCTGATTGGCGCGATGCTGATTTTGGGTCAACTGACCAGCGCTTCTGCCGCTGACGAAACCCCTGAGGCCTTTATCAAACGTTTGTCCGGTGATGTGATCGATGCGATCAAAACTGATAAATCGATTGCGGCAGGCGATGTCAACAAAATCGTTGTGCTGGTGGACCAAAAAGTGATGCCCAGCGTCAATTTTTTACGCATGACTGCCTCTGCTGTGGGCCCGAGCTGGCGCCAAGCCACGCCTGAGCAGCAAAAGCGCTTGCAAGAAGAGTTCAAAACCTTGTTGGTGCGTACCTATTCAGGCGCATTGAGCCAATTCAATGACCAAACGATTCTGATCAAACCCGTGCGTGCTGCACCCGATGACAAAGAGGTCGTGGTGCGCACTGAAGTTCGTGGTAAGGGGGACCCCATACAACTCGACTACCGCGTAGAAAAAGCCACTGATGCACCTGCGGGCTGGCGTATCTATAACCTCAATGTAATGGGTGTGTGGTTGGTCGACAACTACCGTAGCCAGTTCGCGCAAGAAATAAACGCCAAAGGTGTGGATGGTTTGATCGCGAGTTTGACTGATCGCAACAAATTTAATTCGGCTAAGCCCCAAGGTAAATAAAACATGGTGACGATGTCTGCCATCTTTGCGCTGCCTGCGACCATCATGCAAGACCAAGCGCAGGCTGTCGCTGATAACTTGACTGCCAACATGTCTCAGTTGGCAGCAGATAGGGGGGTGTCGCTCAACGCGTCTGCCCTACAGCACTTTGACTCCTCGGCATTGGCGGTGGTGTTGGCCTGCCGGCGCACCGTGCTTGAACTAGGTGGCCAATTTCAAGTTATTGGACTGCCAAAACGCCTGCTCGACTTGGCGCAGGTTTATGGAGTGACGGAGTTGCTCCACTAAGCGTATTCAGGCGAGCCCTTGGCAAAGCCTTAAAATATAAGGCTTCCCATGCCAGCCATCTCTTTTCAATCCGTTTCCAAAACTTTTCAAACCGCCCGAGGGCCTTTTCAGGCTCTCGATGGCGTGAGTTTCGATATTGCGCAAGGGGAGTTTTTTGGATTGCTCGGGCCCAACGGCGCTGGCAAAACGACCCTCATCAGTATCTTGGCTGGATTGGCCAAAGCCACTTCAGGCGCAGTGTCGGTACTTGGCACCAATGTCAACACCCAAGCCGCGGAGGCGCGTAAAAAACTCGGGGTCGTGCCGCAAGAGTTGGTGTTTGACCCGTTTTTCAATGTGCGTGAGGCCTTGCGTTTTCAGTCGGGCTACTTTGGCGTCACAAATAACGATGCATGGATTGACGAGTTGCTCGAAAGCTTAGGACTCAGCGACAAAGCCAACCACAACATGCGCCAACTCTCGGGTGGCATGAAGCGTCGCATGTTGGTGGCCCAAGCCTTGGTGCACAAGCCACCCGTGATAGTGTTGGACGAACCCACGGCCGGTGTGGACGTGGAGTTGCGCCAAACCTTGTGGCAATTCATTGCCAAACTTAACAAGCTTGGCCACACTGTTTTGTTAACGACGCATTACCTAGAAGAGGCTGAGGCACTGTGTCAACGTATCGCCATGCTGAAGAACGGCAAGGTGGTGGCACTTGATAGAACCGATGAGCTGCTCAAAGCCGCGTCCAGCAATGTTTTGCGATTCAAGTTAGACGCGAGCTTGCCCCCCGCATTGGCTGCCAAAGCGCGCGTGACGGGGCGCATCGTGCAGCTGCCAGCCCACGACGCGCTCGAGATCGAGCGTCACCTAGCTGCATTGCGCGAAGCGGGTTTGCACGCTGAAGATGTAGAAATTCGTAAAGCCGATTTAGAAGACGTCTTCTTAGATGTGATGCACGCCAACACTGTGCAGGGGGCGGTATGACCGGCTGGCGTGCGCTGTTTTACAAAGAGGTGTTGCGGTTTTGGAAAGTGGGTTTCCAAACTGTGGCGGCACCTGTGCTGACGGCAGTGTTGTATTTGTTGATTTTTGGCCATGTGTTGGAAGAACATGTGACGGTCTACAACGGCATCGGTTACACCGCCTTTCTCATCCCCGGCTTGGTGATGATGAGCGTGTTACAAAACGCCTTTGCCAATAGTTCGTCCTCCATGGTGCAGAGCAAGATCATGGGCAACTTGGTGTTTTTGTTGCTCACACCGCTGTCGCACTGGAGTTGGTTTTTTGCCTACACCTTATCAGCCGTGGTGCGCGGTATGGCGGTCGGCATGGGCGTGTTGCTGGCAACCGCCTTGTTTATCTGGCAGTCGCCGGGGCTTAATTTTTCTTTGGTGCCGCAAGAGCCATTATGGGCAATGGTGTTCGCTTTCTCAGGTGCGGCTTTGCTGGGCGCATTGGGATTGATCGCCGGTTTGTGGGCGGAGAAATTTGACCAAATGGCCGCTTTCCAAAACTTCATCATCATGCCGATGACGTTTTTGAGCGGGGTGTTTTATTCCATCCATTCGCTCCCAGATTTTTGGCAACGGGTGAGCCATCTCAATCCGTTTTTCTACATGATCGACGGTTTTCGTTATGGCTTCTTTGGACAAAGCGATGTCTCGCCCTGGTTGAGTTTGGGAGTGGTGTGGGTGAGCCTTGCGGTGGTCTCTGCCGTGGCCGTGCATTTACTGCGTATCGGTTTCAAGATTCGAGGTTAAGGTGACTGCTCAAGAATTACAAGATCTCATCGGCGCAGGCCTGTCCTGTGCGCATTTGCACGTGCAAGGAGACGGCCGTCACTGGTATGCCACCCTAGTTTCGGCTGAATTTGAAGGCAAACGTTTGATCCAGCGCCACCAGCGCGTCTACGCCACTTTGGGCAATCGCATGATGACCGACGAAGTCCATGCTTTGTCGATGCGCACCTACAGCCCCGCTGAGTGGGAGAAGATGAGCGACGCTGAGAAGGCAGGCACGTAGGCATGGACAAACTCCTGATACGTGGTGGTAATGCTTTGCAAGGCGAGGTGCTGATTTCTGGTGCCAAAAACGCGGCCTTGCCAGAACTGTGCGCAGCCTTGTTGACTGACCAGCCCGTCACCCTTGCCAATGTGCCGCATTTGCATGATGTAGCCACCATGCTCAAACTCATCCGCAATATGGGGGTGATGGCAGACCGCCAAGACGACGGCAGCGTTGTCTTGAATGCAGGCACTTTGACAAATCCTGAAGCGCCGTATGAATTGGTCAAAACCATGCGCGCCTCTGTCTTGGCACTCGGTCCATTGCTTGCGCGTTTTGGCCACGCGAAAGTGTCTTTGCCCGGCGGGTGTGCGATTGGGTCACGTCCTGTGGACCAGCACATCAAAGGTCTGCAAGCCATGGGTGCAGCCATTGACGTCGAACACGGCTACATGCTGGCGCGTTTGAAAGACGGCCGCACGCGTTTGCATGGTGCGCGTATTGCCACCGACATGGTGACGGTTACTGGCACCGAAAACTTTCTAATGGCTGCCGCCTTGGCAGATGGCGAAACCATTTTGGAAAACGCTGCCCAAGAGCCTGAAATCCCAGACTTGGCCGAAATGCTGATTGCCATGGGCGCCAAGATTGAAGGCCACGGCACCAGCCGTATTCGTATCCAAGGTGTGGAAAAACTGCACGGCTGTAACCACCGCGTCGTGGCGGATCGCATCGAAGCTGGAACATTTTTATGTGCCGTGGCTGCCACTGGCGGCGACGTATTTTTGCGCCATGCCCGTGGCGACCACCTTAACGCAGTGATCGATAAATTGCGCGACGCGGGCGCGACGGTGGATGTGCAAGCAGAGGGTATTCGCGTGCTCAGCAACGCACCTGCATATGGCCACTTAAAAGCGCAAAACTTTCGCACCACCGAATACCCAGGCTTTCCTACCGATATGCAAGCGCAGTTCATGACGCTCAACGCCATCTCGCAAGGTGCATCTAAAGTGACCGAGACAATTTTTGAAAACCGCTTCATGCATGTCAATGAGTTGGTGCGTTTGGGCGCCAAAATCCAAATCGAAGGCAAAGTTGCTATGGTTGAAGGTGTGCCGCAACTCTCTGGTGCCACTGTCATGGCGACCGACTTGCGTGCATCGGCTTCTCTGGTGATGGCAGGTCTGGTCGCACAAGGTGAGACCGTGGTCGATCGCATCTACCACTTAGACCGCGGCTACGACAAAATGGAAGCCAAACTGCGCGCTATCGGCGCAGACATTGAAAGAGTGAAATGACGGCCACTTTGACCTTGGCGCTCTCCAAAGGACGCATCTTCGACGAAACCTTGCCATTACTGCTTTCAGCGGGCATTGAGGTGCTCGAAGACCCAGAGACCTCACGTAAATTAATTTTGCCTACCAATCAAGCGCAACTCCGTGTAGTTTTGGTACGTGCTTCTGATGTGCCCACCTATGTGCAATACGGAGGCGCCGATTTAGGCGTGACCGGGCTTGACACTTTGATCGAGCATGGTGGGGATTGGGCGGGCAGTGGCACAGGGCTTTACCAACCACTCGATTTAAAAATTGCCAAATGCCGCATGAGCGTGGCAGTGCATGCAGACTTTGACTATGTGGGCAAGGTCAAGCAAGGCGCACGTTTAAAAGTAGCCACCAAATACACCACGATTGCGCGCGACTTCTTTGCTAGCAAAGGCGTCCATGTGGACATGGTGAAGTTGTACGGATCTATGGAATTGGCGCCTTTGACGGGTTTGGCCGATGCTATCGTCGACTTGGTCTCGACGGGCAATACGCTTAAAGCCAACCACTTGGTGGAAGTGGAGCGCATCATGGACATCAGCTCGCGTTTGGTGGTGAATCAAGCCTCTCTCAAAATGAAGCAAGCGCAGATCCGCCCCATCATTGACGCTTTTGCAAAGGCACTGGCCTGAAAATGCCTAAGCCGCTTCGCCTCTCAACTGCAAGCCCTAACTTTGAAGCCGACTTCAAAGCGCGTTTGCATTGGTCGGCCGATACCGATGCGGCAATCGAGCAACGCGTGGCAGACATCTTGGCGGATGTGAAGTTGCGTGGCGACGCTGCCGTCATGGAATACACCGAGCGCTTTGATGGCTTGAAAGCCGCCGACATGGCCGCTTTGGAGATGACCCAAGGGGAACTCAAAGTCGCGTTCGACGGCTTGCCCGCTGTGCAACGCACTGCCTTAGAAGCTGCGGCCGCGCGCGTGCGCAGCTACCACGAGGCGCAGAAAAAAGCCAGTGGCGAGAGTTGGACCTACCGCGATGCGGACGGCACTTTGTTGGGACAAAAAGTCACACCACTCGACCGCGTGGGCATCTATGTGCCTGGTGGCAAGGCCGCTTACCCCTCCAGCGTCTTGATGAATGCCATTCCAGCCCATGTGGCGGGCGTGCAAGACATCATCATGGTCGTGCCAACGCCGCATAGCGAAAAAAATGCATTGGTGTTGGCTGCAGCTTATGTGGCAGGCGTCAGTCGCGCATTCACCATCGGTGGCGCGCAAGCTGTGGCCGCCTTGGCCTACGGCACGCAAACCATTCCAGCCGTTGACAAAATCACTGGCCCTGGCAACGCTTATGTAGCTGCTGCCAAGCGCCGCGTGTTTGGTACGGTGGGCATCGACATGATTGCCGGCCCTAGCGAAATTTTGGTGTTGGCCGATGGCACAACACCACCTGACTGGGTGGCTATGGATTTATTCAGCCAAGCCGAACACGACGAACTCGCGCAAAGTGTGTTGTTGTGCCCTGATGCTGGCTTTATCGATCAAGTGCAAGCGGCGATGGAAAAACTTCTGCCCCAAATGCCGCGCCTTGAAATCATTGCCAAGTCTCTCAACGGCCGTGGCGTATTGATCCACACACGCAACATGGAAGAAGCGTGTGAGATCAGCAACCGCATTGCCCCCGAACATTTAGAAGTGTCTAGCCAAGACCCGCACCGATGGGAACCTTTGTTGCGCCACGCAGGCGCGATTTTCTTGGGCGCTTTCACCAGTGAGAGTTTGGGCGACTATTGCGCGGGCCCCAACCATGTTTTGCCAACTAGCGGCACAGCGCGTTTCAGCTCGCCTTTGGGTGTGTATGACTTTCAAAAACGCAGCAGCCTGATTGAAGTCAGCAGCAAGGGCGCACAAACCCTTGGTCAAATTGCGTCAGTACTGGCGTATGGAGAAGGCCTGCAAGCCCACGCGATGGCAGCAGAAATGCGCATGCAGAAAGACGCGCCATGACCACGCCTATGCGTTTTATCCGTCAAGATGTGCAATCGATGCACGCTTATGCGATCCAACATTCCGATGGCATGGTCAAGCTAGATGCGATGGAAAACCCGTTTTCTTTAAGCACAGAGTTGCAAGCCGAATTAGGCCAACGCTTAGGCGCACTGGCGATTAACCGCTACCCCGGATCGCGCATCGACGATTTGCGTGCGGCTTTGTCGCGCTACGTAGATTTACCCCAAGGCTATGGCTTGATGTTGGGTAATGGTTCAGACGAGTTGATTTCTCTGTTAGCCATGGTTTGCGCCGTGCCCGGCGCCAAAGTGTTATCGCCAGAACCCGGTTTTGTGATGTACGCCATGAGCGCCAAGTTGCAAGGCCTGCCTTTTGTCGGCGTGCCCTTGACGGCAGACTTTGCGTTGGACGAGCACGCCATGTCTGCTGCGATCGCGCAATACGAACCCGCCATCGTCTACATCGCCTATCCCAACAATCCGACAGCAAATTTGTGGGACACCCAAGTCATCCGCCGTTTAATTGGCCAAGTCAGTGCCTATGGTGGTTTGGTGGTGATGGACGAGGCGTACCAGCCCTTCTCTAGCTTGAGTTGGTTAGATGAAATTCGCCGAGATCCCGCAAGCAATTCGCATGTGCTGCTGATGCGCACACTTTCCAAATTTGGTTTGGCTGGCGCGCGTTTGGGCTATATGTTGGCGCCGATCGCATTGTTAAATGAAGTCGACAAACTGCGCCCACCTTACAACGTCAGCGTCCTCAATGCCGAGTGCGCCTTGTTCGCCCTAGAGCATGCCGATGTTTTTGCTGCGCAAGCCAAAACTGTCTGCGAAGAACGCACAGCCCTGATCCAAGCCCTGCAAGCCATGCCAGGCGTGACACCTTTCCCCAGCGACGCCAATATGATGCTGGCGCGTTTTGAGGGCGAGCCCGATACAGCCTCCCGTGTGTTCGAGTCACTCAAGGCGCAAAAAGTCTTGGTCAAAAACGTTTCTAAAATGCATCCATTGCTGACTAACTGTTTGCGTTTGACCATTGGTACACCCAAAGAAAACCAACAATTACTTGCTGCATTAGCAGTTGCACTGAAATAAAACCTCGAAAGCCACCATATGACCGCTCGCATTGCCGAAGTCAGCCGTAAAACGGCCGAGACCCACATCACTGTCAAGGTCAATCTGGACGGCACGGGCGTGTCCAAACTGTCGACTGGCATTGGTTTTTTTGACCACATGCTCGACCAAATTGCGCGCCACGGCTTGATCGATTTAGAGATCCACGCCACGGGCGATTTGCACATCGACGGACACCATACTGTGGAAGACGTCGGTATCACTTTGGGCCAAGCCGTGGCCAAAGCGATTGGCGATAAAAAAGGCATCACCCGTTACGGTCACGCATATGTGCCTTTGGACGAAGCCCTAAGCCGCGTCGTGGTCGACTTTTCAGGTCGTCCTAGTTTGATCATGCACGTTCCCTTCAAGGCCGGCATGATCGGCGAGTTCGACAGCCAGTTGGCTTACGAGTTTTTCCAAGGTTTTGTGAACCATGCCTTGGTGACATTGCACATTGACAACTTGCGCGGTGAAAACGCTCACCACCAAGCCGAAACTGTTTTCAAAGCCTTTGCCCGCGCCTTGCGTGCTGCACTGACACCGGACCCCCGTTCGGCGGGCGTCATTCCTTCGACCAAAGGATCTCTTTGAACACCATTGCGGTGGTTGATTACGGCATGGGTAATTTGCGCTCGGTGGCGCAAGCGGTGATCCATGCGGCATCTGTGGTGGACCAAGCTGAGGTGATCGTCACCTCCAACCCGCAGGTGGTGCGAGACGCCCACCGCGTGGTGTTGCCGGGACAAGGCGCGATGCCTGATTGCATGTCGGAACTCAAGGCCTCTGGATTGCTAGAAGCGGTGTTGGACGCAGCATCTAAAAAACCCCTGTTTGGCGTTTGCGTAGGCATGCAGATGTTGCTAGACCACAGCGCCGAGGGCGATACCTCAGGATTGGGTTTGATTGCCGGGGAGGTCATCAAATTTGATTTGGCAGGCAGAACCCAAGCCGACGGCAGTCGCTTCAAAGTACCACAAATGGGTTGGAACCAAGTGGCTCCAACGCAACCCCATCCTTTGTGGGAAGGAGTACCTAGCAACAGTTACTTTTATTTTGTGCATAGCTTCTACGCCAAACCTAAAAATGCAGCGCATATTGCCGCTGAAACCGACTATGGCGGACTTTTTGCGTGCGCAATAGCCAGGGACAACATTTTTGCGACACAATTTCACCCCGAAAAGAGCGCGGCGCATGGCTTGGCCTTGTACCGCAATTTCATCCACTGGAACCCTTGAACTCCACCCGCCATCATGCTTCTCATCCCAGCCATTGACCTCAAAGACGGACATTGCGTGCGCCTCATCCAGGGCGACATGAACCAGGCTACCACCTTCAGCGAAGACCCCGCACAAATGGCGCTCGATTGGGTTGCCAAAGGCGCGCGACGTTTGCACTTGGTGGATTTGAATGGCGCGTTTGCGGGCAAGCCGCAAAACAATGCGGCTATCAAAGCGATTTTGCGGGCCGTGGGTGACGATATTCCGGTTCAACTTGGTGGCGGTATCCGCGACTTGGACACCATCGAAAAATACATCGATGCGGGCATGCGCTACGTCATCATCGGCACTGCGGCGGTCAAAAGCCCTGGCTTTTTGCAAGACGCTTGCTCGGCTTTTGGCGGCCACATCATCGTCGGCTTAGATGCCAAAGACGGCAAAGTGGCTACCGATGGTTGGAGCAAATTGACCGGCCACGAAGTGATCGATCTCGGCAAAAAATTTGAAGACTATGGTGTCGAATCCATCATCTACACCGACATTGGCCGTGACGGTATGTTGAGCGGCATCAACATCGACGCCACCGTCAAACTCGCGCAAGCACTCACCATTCCCGTCATCGCTTCGGGTGGTTTGTCCAGTATGGCTGATATAGAGAAACTCTGCGAAGTAGAAGACGAGGGCGTCGAAGGCGTGATTTGCGGACGTGCCATTTACAGCGGCGACTTGGACTTTGAAAAAGCCCAAGAGCGCGCGGATGAACTTAATGGTTGAGTATTTTCGTGATCTTCCTTGTCACCGTTTGAGCTTGGCCTGTGGCGATAGCGTATTGATAGCCTTGCAAGGTGCGCAGGTGCTGTCGTGGGTATCGCAAGGGCGTGAGCGTTTGTTCTTAAGCCCAAACAATAAGTTTGATGGACACACCCCCATACGCGGCGGCGTGCCGATTTGTTTTCCCCAATTCAACCAACGTGGTCCTTTGCCCCGTCACGGTTTTGTCCGAAACATGGAATGGGGGGCGCAAGATCGCGTGGAGTCGCCTGACATTGCTTTTCAAGACTTTTCGTGTGCCACTCAGGCGCATACCTTGGCGCATTGGAAGTTTCAGTTTGAAGCCCAGTACCGCGTGGAAATTGAGCCCGGGCAACTCAACCTCACATTGCGAGTGATTAACAACGACTCAAATGCGCTTCAATTCACGGGCGCGCTGCATACCTATTTGGCGGTGGACGATATCGCTTTGACCGAGCTGCGCGGATTGGATGGCTTGCCAGAATGGGACGCCGTAGAAGACGTGCACCACATTGCGC
>Ga0214921_10001440_pt1 | contig 40620 bp, 29 predicted proteins | sample LL1505_MetaG_FD_177992 | JGI IMG/M metagenome (GOLD analysis project Ga0214921, IMG submission 177992) | Freshwater microbial communities from Lake Lanier, Atlanta, Georgia, United States - LL-1505 | ecosystem: Environmental > Aquatic > Freshwater > Lake | place: USA: Georgia | collected...
CAAGTAGTCGGGGGCAGAATAGGGCAGGGTGCGGGCGGTGATGAGTTCGGCGGTGCGGTTTAGTTCTCGGTAGCGGACGATTTTTACGGCGGCATCGGGCAAGCGCACGCTGGCAAGCAGGCGGGTGACGCGGTCGGCTAGTTCCGGCGCCGACGCAGGCACCTCGAGATTGAGCGCAGTGCAGGCGGCGGAAAGGCGGGCATGGTGGGCGGAGAAAAGCAGGGGGCGGCCGCGATGGGTGCGCACGGTCTCGAACGCGCCATGGCCGAATAGAAAACCGTCGGATAAAGCGGAGACGCGGGCCTGTGCGGCCGGGAGGATCTGGCCGTCTAGGAGGACTTGGGGGGCGATCGACATGGGGAAATCTGAAGCACGAAACTCGAAGACCGAAGTTCGTGGGCAAATGTGGAGTTTGTTTAAGGTGCGGTGAGGGCTGCGCGCATGGCGCTGCCTTTGTGCTCGGTTTCTTGGTATTCGGCGGCGGCATTACTATCCCACGTGATACCACCGCCGACGTGGTAATGAGCGCGGCCCTCAGCGCAGGTGATGGTGCGGATGGCGATGGCTAAGTCGGCATCACCGTCGTAGCCTAGATAGCCGAGCGATCCTGTGTAGACTTGGCGTGGCGCTGGCTCCAGTTCGGCGATTATTTGCATGGCGCGGATCTTAGGAGCGCCGGTGATGCTGCCGCCGGGATGAAGAGCGCGCAGGGCATCGAAGCGGTCTAGATTTGGGGTAAGTTCGCCGCGCACGGTGGCGACGAGGTGGTGCACCGTGGCGTAGGTTTCGAGGTCGTGGCGTGCGGTTACATGGACGCTACCAGGCACGCACACGCGGCCAAGATCGTTGCGGGCCAGATCCACAATCATTAACAACTCAGCGTGGTCCTTGGCACTAGCGAGCAGGCGGGTGCGCTGGGCGGCGTCCGCGATGGGGTCGGTGAGGCGGGCGACCGTGCCCTTGATCGGGCGGGTTTCCAGGGTGCGACCCGCTACCCGCAGCAGGCGTTCCGGTGAGCTGGAAACTAGTTGGTGGTCGCCGAAATCCAGGAATGCGGTGTGAGGTGCTGGACTTAGCGCTCGCAAGCGAAGGTGAAGACTGGCGGCGGCCCCGGTAAAAGACGCGGAAAAGCGCTGGGTGAAGTTTACCTGATAAACGTCGCCAGCGGCTATATAGTTACGGATGCGTTTGATGGCGTCGGCATAGACCTCGGGTGTGAGGTCGGCGACGAGTTTTCCCGCGGAAAAGGACTGGGGAGACGGAACTGGAGCCTCGACCAGACCGCGCACGCGGTCGAGGTCGGACGGGTTGGATGCGACGAGATGGGTCTGACCGGTAATGTGGTCGTGCAGGACGGCAGCATCGTAAAACCCGAAGGCCAGCGCCGGTAGCGCGGAGGGCGATCGGGTGGAAACGCCTTCGAGGGCGGAACCGTAATCATAACTAAAATAGCCGATGGCGCCGCCTACGAAGGGCAGGCCGGGGACAGGGGCACAAGCGCGAGTCGCAAGCTCGGTGCGCAGGCGGTTCAACTTCTCGCCGTCGCCTCGCACTACAAGGCTAGGTTCACAGGCGAGGATGCTATGGCGCGCAGTCGCGGACGTAAGGGCTGAATCGAGAAAAACGCAGCCGGGTCTGGTGGAGAAGGTTTTAAACAGCTCGACCGGGAGCGGGCAGGCCCCGGGAGGCAAAGTTTCCACAAGTGGCGGTGGGCGCATGCGCTGGAGTGGCGGCGATCAGTTGGTAGCGGGGCGAACACCGGAACGGTCGAGCCTAGCGAGGTGTTGCTCGATCGTGCGGTCGGCGAGAATGAGATCGGGTGCGAGGTCGTGCAGCGGAACCAAGACAAACGCGCGGTCAAGCATGGCTGGGTGGGGTAGGGTGAGGCGGGTATCTTGCAGGGTAGCTGCACCGTGGAGGAGCAGGTCGAGGTCGAGGGTTCGGGCGCCCCAGCGTTCGCGGCGGAGGCGGCCGCGGGACTGCTCGATGACGAGCAGCGCATCAAGTAGGGCGAGCGGCGCTAAAGTGGTGGCGAGGTGGGCGACGGCGTTTAGGTAATCCTGTTGGCCAGCGGGGCCGAGCGGGGCGGTTTCGTAAATCAACGAGGTAGCGAGCAGGCGGGTGCTGGGTAGATCGGCGAGGGCGATCAAGGCGGCTTCGAGGTGGGCGCGGCGGTCACCTAGATTGGAGCCTAGGGCGATGTAGGCGGAGACGGGGTCGGCGTTTGCTGGCACGATAAAGGAGGCTAAGTCGGCGCCGGATCAGGGCCTCGTCAGCGTGGTGGTAAGGGAAATGCCGGCGTGATCGCCAGGGATGGGGGCGTGGGGTTTGTGGACGGTAAGGGTGGCCGAAAGCACGCGGGGATGGGCGGAAAGAACGGCGGCGAGCAGGCGGTTGGAGAGGCTCTCGACGAGGCAAAAACGCTCGTTTGTCACGATGTCTCGGCAGAGTTCATAGACGGCGGCGTAATTGACGGTGTCGGCTAGATCATCGGTCGCAGCGGCCTGTGCGATGTCTACTTTCAAATCGAGATCTAGGATCCAGGGCTGGCCAAGCACGGCTTCTTCCGGGAGGACGCCGTGGCGTCCGTGGAAACGCATGGATTTTAGGCGGATGGTGGCGAGCATGGTGGCGTAAGGGGCATAGGAAACCATGTAATGGCGGGTTGGCCCCGCGATGGGCACAAAAAAGCACCGGCATTGGGAGCCGGTGCCAAAGGAGGCGTGGCGATCCCGCCGCGCGACCGCTTAGAGTTTATCCACTACGCGGTCGGCGAGGCCATAGGCGATGGCTTCGGTGGCGGTGAGGTAGAAATCGCGATCGGTGTCCTGATTGATGCGTTCAAGAGGCTGACCGGAGGCTCGGGCCAGAATAAGATTAAGCTCGGAGCGGAGTTTCTCCATCTCTTGAGCTTGGATGTTGATATCCGAGGCGGGTCCACTGAACCGACCGCTGATGAGGGGCTGGTGGATCAGGACGCGGGAGTGGGGGAAGAGCAGACGGCGCCCCTTGGGCGCGCCGCTAAGCAGGATGGATCCCATCGAGGCGGCCATGCCGGTGACGATCACGGTGATGGGCGAGCTGATGAGCTGCATGGTGTCGTAAACGGCCATGCCTGCGGTGATGGAGCCGCCGGGCGTGTTGATGTAGAAGAAGATTTCTTTACCGGGGCCTTCGGCTTCCAAGTAGAGGAGCTTTTCGGTGATGTCCTTTGCGGACTCGTCGGTGACGGGGCCCCAGAGAAAAATTTTCCTCTGTTCTATGAACTTGTTTTGGATGCGGGCGGCCAGCGGGGCGGAGTTTTTCTTTATGGCAGCGTCGGCTTTGTCGTCCTCCTTGTCCTCGTCGTCATCGTCATCTGCGCGAGGGGCGAGGGGCTCTTTAAGACCGGTATGGTGGCTGGAGAAATGCGTCATCAAAAGTAAGCTTGGGCGCGGTCGGCCGGCTTGGCAAGTCGGGCGGCGGGTTGGCGCGAGGGTAGTGGCGGGAAAAAAATAGCCCTCGGCAGGGCGCCGAGGGCAGGTAGTGAAAGAATGCGTTATACGTCCGAGTGACTCACGCGAGGGAGACGCCTTTTTTGGCGGCGGCGCGGAGGAGGGCGTCGGCCATGTCGGTGGGGGTCGCCGCGACCTCGATTCCGCACTCTTGAAAGACGGCGATCTTGGCGGCGGCGGTGTCCTCGGCTCCGCCGACGATGGCGCCTGCGTGGCCCATGCGGCGACCGGCGGGGGCGGTAGCGCCGGCGATAAAGCCCGCTACGGGCTTGGTGCAGTTCGCCTTGATCCAGCGGGCGGCCTCGACCTCGGCGCTGCCGCCGATTTCGCCAATGAGGATGATGCCCTTGGTATCGGGGTCTTCGTTAAAGAGTTTAATCACGTCGAGGTGACTGGTGCCATTGACTGGGTCGCCGCCGATTCCAACGGAGGTAGACTGGCCAAGGCCCTTGGAGGTAATCTGAAAGACGGCCTCGTAGGTGAGGGTGCCAGAGCGGGACACGACGCCGACGTGGCCCTTACGATGGATATAGCCCGGGGCGATGCCGATGCGGCAGCCGCCATTGCTCCTATCGCCCGTGCCCGGGGTGACAAGGCCGGGGCAGTTGGGGCCGATCAGGCGAGTCTTCTTGCCGGTGATGGCGCGTTTTACGCGGACCATATCTTTGATCGGAATGCCCTCGGTGATGCAAACGGCGAGGTCGAGCCCGGCGTCTACACATTCAAGGATGGCGTCGCCCGCAAAGGGAGGCGGCACGAAGATGACTGATACGGTGGCACCGGTGATGGCGGCGGCCTCATGGACAGAGTTGAAGATCGGCACCTTGTGGCCGGCGTGCTCAAAGAACTGGCCGCCTTTGCCTGGGGTGACGCCGGCGACAAGCTGGGTGCCGTAATCGAGCGAGAGTTGAGCGTGTTTGGCACCAAAGGCGCCGGTGATGCCTTGGACGAGTATTTTGGTCTGCGGCGTGATGAGAATGGACATGTCGAAAAGGAGTTAGGAGCTAGAATCCTAGAGCTAAAAGTTCAGGGGAGTTCGGATGGATTATGCCACGAGTTTGACCATTTTCTGGGCGGCGTCGGCCATGGTATCGCCGCTGACAAGGGCGAGACCGGAATTGGCGAGGGTTTCCTTGCCCTTCGCGACGTTGTTGCCCTCCAGCCGGACGACAAGGGGGAGCTTGAGGCCGACTTCCTTTACCGCCTCGACGATACCCTCTGCGATCACGTTGCAGTCCATGATTCCGCCGAAAATATTAACGAAGATGCCTTTAACATTGGCGTCACCTAGGATGATCTTGAAGGCTGCGATCACTTTTTCCTTAGAGGCGCCGCCGCCGACGTCGAGGAAGTTCGCCGGGTTGCCGCCGTAGTGCTTGATGATATCCATAGTGGACATGGCGAGACCTGCGCCGTTGACGAGGCATGCGATATTTCCGTCGAGGGCGATGTAGGCGAGGTCGTATTTGGAAGCCTCGATCTCCTTCGGGTCTTCCTCGTTCAAGTCGCGCAGTGCGACGATCTCGGGGTGGCGGTAAAGAGCGTTACTATCGAAGGATACCTTAGCGTCGAGGGCCAAGACGTCGCCGGTGGGCGTGGTGATGAGGGGGTTGACCTCGACCATGGCGGCGTCGGTTTCCCAGAACATGGTGTAGAGATTCTTAATGAGTTTGGCGGCGTTCTTGGCCTCGTTGCCGGTGAGTTCTAGGGCGGCGATAAGTTGGCGAAGTTGGAAATCGGCAACGCCATAGGCGGGGTCGATCAGCACCTTGGTTATTTTCTCGGGCGTTTCGTGGGCGACCTTTTCAATTTCGACCCCGCCTTCGGTCGAGGCGACAATAACAGGGCGGGAAGAGGCGCGGTCGAGGAGGACGGCGAGATAATATTCTTTTTTGATGTCGCTCGCGACTGTGAAGTAGACGGTCTGGACCTTACGTCCGGCAGGGCCAGTCTGAATGGTCACCAGGGTATTGCCCAACATTTTGCCGGCGATCTCGAAGGCGTCGGCCTTTGTTTTACAGAATTTCACACCGCCCTTATAGCCGTCAATGAAGGTTCCCTTGCCGCGACCGCCGGCGTGGATCTGGGATTTGACCATAGTGGGGCCCTCTGGAAGGGAGGCGAGCGCGGTGGCGAACTCCTCCGCAGTCTTGGCGGCGGCACCCTTGGGGACGGGCACCCCGTATTTCTCGAACAAGGTCTTGGCCTGATACTCGTGAATGTTCATGCGGAAGTGTGGACCGTGTCGGGGGTGACACAGCTTGGCACGCCGAAAAGCTGCGGCGTGAGGTAACTTTAGCATGAATTCGCTCGGCCTTGCCTCCCGCTTATAGCTTGGACAAATTAGTGAGATGCAATCGCACGAGTTGCTCAAAGAGGTTCTCAAACGCACCAGCGCCAAGCAGATCGCTGCAGACTTGGGGCTGTCGTTGTCCCTAATTTATAAATGGGCGGAGCCACCGACGGATATTTCTGGCAGCGGCTCAAGCAACCCTCTCGATCGTATTGACCAACTGCTGAGATCCACCAGTGACCCGCGCATTGCCCACTGGGTGTGCGCCCGCGCTGGAGGTTTTTTCATTTCTAATCCCACGGTGCAGGCCAGCGGAAGGGAACTCGTTCCGGCGACCAACGCCATCGTGCAGGATTTTGCCGAATTACTGGGCACGATTACAGCGGCCAGTGCCGACCTTCAGGTGACAGAGGCTGAGGCCCGCGCTATTCGCGCCCGCTGGGAAGAACTCAAAAGTGCCACGGAGGCCTTTGTGCAAGCGGCGGAAAAAGGTGCCTATCGTCAGCGAGCCGAGTCGCTCTCCGGTATCGAAACGACGCTGTCTGCGACGGCACGCACTCGGCCAGGAGCACGATGACGGTGTTCTCGGCGTGGCTTGCGGAGGGGGAAAGGCACTGCATTGTCTGTTGGTATGAATGGTGTCAAAAACGTAAGGGTTTACCAGACCGGCCGACGCTTTCTGGGCTATGCTTTGTCCCTCGGTTGTCTCGGCTTGCTAGTGGCCTGCGCCGGTCCGGACCTGCGCATCAAGCGCAACGCGCAACTCTTCGAAAGATTGCCCCCCGCTGAACAAGGGCTGATTCGCGAAGGCAAAATCGGCATCGGGTTTACCGCTGACATGGTGCGACTCGCCTTGGGTTATCCAGATCAACGCTGGCTACGCACGGATGCGGACGGCCAAACAGAAATCTGGAGCTACACCAGTTACGACGCTTATGACGGCGTGCCGCTTTTTCGTGGTGACTATCACCGCTACAACGGGGGCTTCCCGCTCTATTCTGACCATTTTTTTAACCACCAAGCGCGAGCACGTGAGTATCTTAAGGTGAGCTTCAAGGGCGAATTAGTAAACTCCATCGAGCAGGACGCTCGGCGTTAGTTATAGCGACGCGAGTGGTCGGTAGAGAGATGGTCAGGTCGTATTTCCGCCCTTGCAGGGAACGCTCCTGAACGGTCTTTTGAGCTTTCGCACATGTCCGCCCTAGACTCCGTCCAAGCTCTTATTCCCCACCGTCCACCGTTCTTATTTGTGGATGAGATCATCTCAGAGACCGAGGACGGCTTGACCGCGCGCCGCACTTGGCGGGCCGACGAAGGCTTTTACGCCGGTCATTATCCAGGTGCGCCCATCACTCCGGGTGTGTTGCTTTGCGAAGCGGTTTTCCAGACCGGGGCACTCTTCATGGCGCTTCAGGCGCAACGTGCAGGGGCTGCGCCCGGCGCGGGTGTGCCTCTACTCTCTAAGATCAGCGACGTGCGTTTTCGCACCCCGATCTACCCAGGCGATACCGTCGTCATAGAGGTAAAGCGTCAGGAGGCTGTGGCTGGTTTTACCATGATGCGTGGTGCAGTTAAGAAAACTGACGGCACCCGCGTTTTGAACGTCGATTTTACCGTGGCATGGAAGACGCCTGAAGGCCCCGCGCAAGTCGTGCAGCACGCTCAGCAAGCCCAACAGTGAGGCCCACCTCCAACCCGATGCCTGATTTTCTCCAGTTAACCGGCAAGACCGTTCTCGTTCAGGGCGTGGCCAATAAAAAGAGTGTCGCTTGGCACGTAGCCAAAACGCTCGAGGCAGAGGGCGCCCGGGTGATTTACGCCGTGAGGTCAGAGGCAAGAAAAAAGTCCCTAGAGACCTTATTGGCGGGTAAGCCGGTCTTTGTCTGCGACGTTGAGGAAAAGGGTGCGGCCGATCGCTTGGCTGCCGAGGTCGCGGCGGCGGGGCTCACTCCTCTGCACGGGCTGGTGCACTCGATCGCCTTCGCCAATTACGCGGAGGGCTTTAAGCCCTTTCACGAGACGAAGCGGGAGGATTTCCTCCAAGCCACCGCGATTTCCGCATTTTCTCTAGTCGAGCTGGCCAACGCCTTCAAAAATCAATTTGCCCCGCGCGCTTCAGTCGTGACCGTCGGCATCTCCTCTCTCTTGGTTACACCGGACAATTATGGCTACATGGGACCGATCAAGGCAGCGCTTGAGTCAGCAGTTCGTTTTCTGGGCAAATCCTTCAGTAACCACGGTGAAGTGCGTTTCAATGTCGTCGGAGCTGGTCCGTTAAAGACGAGCGCCTCGGCGGGAATCCCAGGTTATCTGGAGAGCTACCTTTACGCCGAAAAGCTCACCTTCCGGAAACGCAATCTTGCAACTCAGGAGGTTGCCGATCCGGTGCTCTTTCTTTTGAGCGAACGCAGTTCGGGAATCAACGCCGCCACTCTGGTGGTCGATGCTGGCCTGGGCTCGAATTACTTTGACCAAGACATCATCCGCTTGGCCATGCGGCTGGAGGCCAAGTCCTGAGCCGATGCGTTTTTCGCACACCTGCATCGAGTCCCTCGCCACCGCGCTGCCGGAGGAAATACTCACGTCCGCTGCGATAGAGAATCGGCTCTCGCCACTTTACCAACGCTTACGCTTGCCCGAGGGGCGACTCGAATTGATGACCGGGATTCGCGAGCGTCGCGTCTGGCCAGTCGGGACGCGCCCCTCTGATGCCTCCGCTGCCGCTGGGCGCGCCGCACTCGCGCGCTCAGGTCTACGCGCTGAGCAGGTCGAGCTTTTCATTCATGCCGCCGTCTGTCGTGACATGCTGGAGCCGGCCACCGCGAGTTTCGCCCACCGAAAAATCGGTCTTCCCGCTACCGCCCAGATTTTTGATCTCTCCAATGCTTGTCTAGGCTGGCTCAACGCCTTGACCGTAGCTGCCGGTCTAATCGAAAGCGGCCAGATTCGCTGCGCCTTGGTCTGCGCTGGCGAAAATTGTGGTCCCTTGATTGAACAAACCCTGCGCACACTGCTCGCCGCGCCGCTCGATCGCAACGGCATCAAGCCCTACTTTGCTAACCTCACCATCGGCTCCGGTGCGGTCGCTGCGATGGTGTGCCACGAGTCGTTGCTCCCCGCGGGCGTGCGGCCACATCGTTTGCTCGGCGGCGTCGCCCGCGCTGCGACCGAGCACAGCGAACTTTGCCAAGGTGATACCCATGGTGCGGATGCGCTGGCCATGCAGACTGATAGCGAAGCCCTACTGGTCGCAGGTATCGACTTGGCGCGCGCAACCTGGCGCTTGTTCACGGCGGACTTTGGAACCGCCTTCAACCGCACGATCTGCCACCAAGTCGGCAGCACCCATCGACGAAAGCTCTACGAGGCGCTGAGCTTGGATTTGACGAAAGACTTCTCGACCTTCGAAACGTTGGGTAACACCGGCTCGGTGGCGCTGCCAGCCACGCTCTCCGCTGCGATCGAGGCCTGTGCCGTGCATCCGGGCGACCGGGTCGCGCTACTCGGTATTGGGAGCGGTCTCAACTCCCTGATGTTAGCGCTAGACTGGTAAACCTGTCCGTATGACGCCCCTACCAAACTGGCTTCGGCCGCTTTATCCGTTCACACCGTATTCGTTTACTACGCCACGCGGCGCACGCCTCAGTTACCTCGACGAGGGTGGCGTGGGATCCCCCGAGGCGGTGTTAATGCTACACGGCAACCCCACTTGGTCTTTCTACTTCCGCGATCTGGTAAAAACGCTCGCCTCGCGTTTGCGCTGCATCGTCCCAGACCACATCGGCATGGGCCTTTCGGAGAAGCCGCAGGACTACTCTTATACCTTAGAAACCCGGATAGCAGACATCGCCGCTTTGGTGGCTAACCTCGGTTTGAAGCGTGTGCATTTAGTGGTTCACGACTGGGGCGGCGCGATCGGCTTCGGTTTTGCCGCCAAACATCCTGAACTAATTGGCCGTATCGTAATTTTAAATACTGGGGCTTTTCCTTCATCGAGTATCCCGGCGCGCATCGCTCTCTGTAAAACTAAGTTTCCCGGCACCGCGCTCGTCCGGGGGCTCAATGGCTTCGCGAGTCCGGCAGTCTGGATGTCTATGGCTCGTCGCAGTCTCAGTCCGGAGGAAAAGCGCGCCTACCTGCTACCCTACGACTCTTGGGGCAATCGCGTGGCGATCGATGCCTTCGTAAAAGATATCCCCATGGATTCCGCTCACCCGAGTTGGCCTACTTTAAAGGAGGTCGAAGCTGGCCTCGCTCGGTTCAGGGAAACCCCCGTCCTCATAATCTGGGGTGGGCGGGACTTCTGCTTTCATGATGGTTTCTACGCCGAGTGGCGACGGCGCTTGCCTGGATCGGATGCCCATTATTTAGCCGATGCCGGTCACTATGTTTTGGATGACGCGCGAGAAGAAGTCCTGCCTAGGTTAGCAAATTTCTTCCGAGTCTGAAGGAGTCAGCTGCGCCCGTAAAGTTCACCTAATGCGCGTAGGTATTGGGCGGATTGGCGCTGGAGCGTAGCGAGCTCCGCCGTTGTGTAGCGCCACTGCCAGTTGCCGGCGGCTATGCCGGGAGTATTGAACCGAGCCTTTCCGTCGAGGCTGAGTAAATCCTGAAGCGGTAGCACGGCGAGCCGACTGACTGCGGCATAGGCAGCTCGGATAAAATCCCACGAAATTTCCCGACCGTCGATCCGGAGGTAACGTCGCACATAGTCTGCTTCCGCAGATGTAGCTGCAGCATACCAGCCGAGCGTGGTGTTGTTATCGTGAGTGCCGGGATACACGACTGAATTTGCCGTTAGATTGTGCGGCAGATAGAGGTTGGTTGCGTCGCCGCCAAAAGCGAATTGCAGGATAGTCATGCCTGGCAGACCACATGCGTCACGAAGTGTGCGCACACTCTCAAAGAGATCTCCAAGGTCTTCTGCAATCAGGCGGGCTTCGGGCAGGAAAGCGTGGACAGCGCGGAAAAAATCTAGTCCTGGCCCCTGTTTCCATACGCCCGCCTTGGCGGTCTTCTCCTCGGCAGGAATAGACCAGTAAGTATCGAAGGCTCGGAAATGGTCGATGCGCACTATATCGAAGAGCACAAAATTAGCGCGTAGACGTCGCAACCACCAGGCGTAGCCTTCGGTGGCGTGCACCGTCCAATCGTAGAGCGGGTTGCCCCAAAGTTGTCCATCAGCGGAGAAGTAGTCGGGCGGCACTCCCGCGACGGCCAGCGGCAGCCCTGTTGTTTGATCAATTTGGAATAGGTCTGGTCGCGACCACACATCGGCGGAATCGCGGGCCACAAAAATTGGGGCATCGCCGATTAATTGAATTCCGCGCTCGGCGGCGGAAGACCGGACTAGAGACCATTGACCAAAGAACAGGTATTGGAAAAAGGCATGCGCCTCCGCTCGTTGCAGGACCGAGGCAGGCAGGGCGCGAGTCTTGATTCGTTGTTGGAAGCGATATTCGGCCGGCCAGAGCCACCAAGGCAATCCGTCGTGAAGATCCTTTAGCGCGAGGAACAGGGCGTAGCCCTCGAGCCAGTCAGCGTGGGTGGCGCGAAAAGCGGCAAAATCGCCGTAGGGTAGGTGACGGAATTTCCGTAATCGGGCGGCTTTATAGGCCTGGTGCAGCACTGGCCACTTCGTTACATAAAGCCAGCCATAGTCTACGCGGTCGGTTGGCAAACGGCGTAAGTCATCCAAGTCTGAATTCTCGAGCAGACCGGCGGCGACTAAGGCATGGAGGTCGATCAGGTAGGGGTTGCCGGCGAAAGAGGAGAAACACTGGTAGGGCGAATCTCCGTAGCCGGTTGGTCCGAGCGGACAAAACTGCCAGTGTGAGATTCCCGCCTCTGTTAAAAAATCCAAAAAATGCACTGCCTGACCGTCGAGCACGCCTATGCCTTGATCGCTTGGAAGCGCAGTGGGGTGAAGCAAGACCCCGACGGCACGATTCTTTAGCCAATCAAACAAAGGCACCGAACCAGGCATGGAAGCAGGGTAGTGATTAGACATAATATTTATTGTGCGATAAAACGAACCATTTCAAAGCAGATCAATTGAACGCTCGTTAAATGCAATTTACATGCATCGGGGCAATGGGTCAGTCGACAAGTTGCCCTGAAATTGGTTGGCCTTGGTTTCAAAATGAAATTTCAGCCGTATTTTTCTTTCAAAATGAGCGCGAGCCGACTTAAGAATTCTTCACTGGAGAAAGGCTTGGGGAGAAAGCATACGTCCTGCCGCTTAAGCGCTTCTTGTGTAGTGGGATCATCCACAAAGCCAGACATGTAAAACACTGGAAGATCAGGTTTAATTGATAGGATATTTTCGGCCAGCACGCGACCGTTGATACCAGGCATAACTATGTCGGTTATAAGCAGGTCGATTTCGTCGAGTCCGACGTTTCTGACGTAAACCAACGCCTCTTTGCTGCCGGCAAAGCTAATCACTTGGTGGCCTTGAGATTGCGCCAGCATGATGGTGACTGCTCGCACGAGATCATCATCTTCTACCAGCATGATACGGACCGGTGCAGAGCAGGAGATTTGCCGGGACTCAGCCACTGAATTAAGTAGCGGATCGGCAATCTCAGGCAGGTCCAAGTGGAAAACTGTGCCCTTACCTATTAGGGTTTCGAATGTTAGACTGCCACCAAAGTTTTTAGCAATGGCCAAGCTGGTTGCTAGACCGAGCCCGGTGCCATGACCGCGCGCCTTGGTAGTAAAGAAAGGTTCAAAAATCCGTTTTTGAACCTCTGGTCGTATACCCGGACCAGAATCTGTAACAGATAAGCGAACTTTGCCGCCGCTTTCAGTGGTGTGTATGGAGACACTTAAGACCAACCGACCTTCCGTGGTCATAACATCACGGGCATTTAGACAAAGATTAAACAGAATCTGTTCAATCTGCTTGCGATCCGCGATACACCATGCTGGCCGATCAGCCAATTCGACGTCGATGCTCACGTGCTCACTCAAGAGGGAGCGAATAAATCCGCGCAGCTCATCTATGACCTGATTTAGGTCGAGACTCTCAGACTGGTGGATTTCTTGTCGGCTAAAGGAAAGAAGTTGCCGGACCAAGTGACTCGCGCGGCTGGAGGCATGCAGAATGTCGTCTATTTTACTAAGCTGTGCCGGTTCGGTCAGCTCATCGCGCAGTAGGTCGGCGAAACAACGAATCGCGGTGAGAAGATTGTTAAAGTCATGGGCGACGCCACCGGCCAGCAGACCTACCGACTCCATTTTCTGCACTTGCAAGGCGCGTTGCTCGCTCTCCCGTAGTTTGGCTTCGGCCCGCCGTCTCTCGTGCGCTATAGCTAATATACCGGCGAGGTCTCGGGCGTAGTGAATCGGGCCAATCGGCTCAGACTTGGACTCTCGGCAAAGGCCTATCAGGCAGCCGACTTTGGGATTTTGAGGATCGAGCGGAATGGCAATTGCTGCATTCCAGCCTTGCTCGACCAACCAGCTGGCAGAAAGCGGAAAATCCGAAGCATCGGAAGGGTATTCGAGCACGAATTCAGAAGCCAGTGAAACGATTGCAAGTTTGGGTGTGGTCTCATCGACCGCTAGCCCGAATTTAGCGACTATCTGCGGTGCTTCTTCCGCCTCGCCGAGAATCAATAAGGCAGCGGTTAACCCTAGATTTTCACAAAAAAGCCTGAGTGCTTCTTCATCCAGTTCTTTAGTCGTATTTTGCACTAGGGCTACCCGGCTAAAGTAGGTTAAAGAAGTCTGGCGTAGGGCAATGAGCGCAAGTTTTTGCTCATGTTCTTTCTGCGACTGAATATCAATCGATGTGCCGATATAACCTAGGGTCTGACCTTGGCCATCACGCCAAGGCTGGATGCGCTCCAGCATCCAGCGGAACGATCCGTCGGTTTGGCGCATACGAAACTCAAAAGTCGTCGGGCTACCTGCGAAGGTGGTGGTTTTGGCAATGATACGACTGCGATCGTCTGGGTGCACCAGTTCGGTGAATGTTGTGACGTCCGCCTCATCCACCCTCACCCCTGTGGCTTCGCGCCAGGCGGCATTCGCGTGAAGCAGATTACCTTGGGTATCGGTCACCCAGACCAACGCTGGAGTAATGTCTAAAAACTGAGCCCAATCACTAGGGATGTTCGGTTTATTGGTTGTTTTGTTGTGTCCGTTTGCTTGGATAAAATACGGCATTGTAAGATAAAAACATTCGCTCTCGATCCGCGCGAGCGCGAAGAAAATGCGACTTTTTCATGGCGGAACTGTGTATCGAAAGTGCACACTCTAGCTTCATGTCGCAGACTTTCGCCCGCTCTGTCTTCGTCTTCACCCTGCTGTTTTTCGCAGCTTTCTTTTTTTGGCCTGTCTTTCAGATCCTGCGCGGAGGCTTCATGGACGCTGACGGCCACTTCACCCTAAGCACCCTTTCAGCCCTATTATCCGATCCTCTCTATCGCACTGGGTTGCTCAACTCCTTCTGGCTCGGTCTCGCCACCACCGTGTTCGCCTTCGCGATAGGCCTGCCTCTGGCGTTTATCAGCGATCGCTTTATATTTCCCGGCAAGACCGCCCTCGCCTCGGTCGTGCTCATCCCAATGATCCTGCCACCTTTCGTAGGTGCCATCGGGATCAAGCAGATTTTCGGTCAATACGGTGCTCTTAACGCTCTCCTTATTCAGCTCGGTGTCCGACCCGATGGCTGGACCTTCGACTGGTTCGCGGTCGCGCCGTTCTGGGGTATCGCCGCAGTCAATGCCCTATCACTCTATCCCATTATTTATCTCAACTGCGCCGCCGCCCTAGCCAACGTTGACCCAGCCATGGAGGAGGCAGCTCAAAACCTTGGTTGCACCGGCCTGCGACGATTCCGCCGCATCACCCTGCCGCTGATCCGCCCAGGTCTTTTCGCCGGCGGCACCATTGTCTTCATCGCTGGCTTTACCGAGCTGGGCGTGCCTCTTATCTTCGACTACCCCCGAGTCACTTCCGTGCAGATATTTTACGGATTAAAGGACATCGGCGGCAATTCCGCCCCCTACGCGCTTGTTACTCTGCTGCTGCTATCCACCACGGCGCTCTATGCCGTCGGAAAGGGCCTGTTCGGACGCCAAGGCCATTCGATGATGGCCAAGGCTTCCTCAACCGGCGGAGCGCGCACTCTCGGCGTCGGGCCTGCCCTGCTCTGCACCACGCTCTTCGGTGGTATCACCGCGTTAGCCGTGCTGCCCCATCTCGGCGTGGTGCTGACTGCTTTCGCCACAGATTGGTATGCTGCGGTGCTACCATCCGGGTTCACTTTGGAAAATTTCAGTTTGGCCCTCGGCCACCCGCTGACGGTCGATGCCATTGGCAACTCACTCAAGTTCGCTGCCGCCAGCACCGTTATCGACATCGCCCTAGGCATCGCCATCGCCTATGTAATAGTGCGCTCCAAACTCGCCTGGGGCGGCCTGCTCGATGTTCTCGCGATGCTGCCTCTTGCCGTGCCCGGTCTGGTCATCGCCTTCGGCTACCTCGCCATGAGTCAGGAGGGACGCTTCTTTGCATTCCTAAATCCCGTGGCCAATCCCACGGTTCTACTGATCATCGCCTATTCGGTGCGTCGCTTACCTTATGTGGTGCGATCCGCTGTCGCCGGCTTCCAGCAGACCAGCGAAACCTTGGAGGAGGCCGCGCAAAACCTTGGCTGCCCTCCTTTGCGTGCTCTGCGCAAGATCACCCTTCCGTTGATCGCAGCGAATCTTATCGCCGGTGGGTTGCTTGCCTTTGCCTTCGCCATGCTGGAAGTTTCGGATTCTTTAATTCTCGCCCAGAAGCAAGCCTTTTACCCAATCACCAAGGCCATCCTGGAACTGTTCCAGCTACTCGGAGACGGTCAGTTCCTAGCCAGCGCGCTCGGCGTCTGGGCCATGACCTTTCTCGGCATCTGCATCGTCGGGCTCAGTCTGGTGCTAGGCAAAAAACTCGGCGCCATCTTCCGGGTCTGAACTAGCGCCTGTCCAGGAGCACTCGTCTGACATAATCATCTGGTCTCCATCTAACCTGCATGAAGTCCCCTGCCCTCTTCCTGTTTTTAGCCACGATCTTACCCTGCCTATTGGGCCAGAGCGCTCATGCGACTGACGCCGCTTCCGTTGCAAGTGTAGCTTCGCCCGCGGCCGCATTGAGCCCGCCGCTACGTGAGCCTGCGGCGATTCTCGCCCTGCTTGAGCGCGCCTGCAACTGGCATCTCGCTTGGGCGGATCCGCGTCCCGCCCAACACTGGACGCGTGCCACTGGATTTGCCGGGGTTTCCGCACTCGCCACCCTATCGGCCAACCCCGACTACGAACGCGCGCTCCTCGAAATGGCCGAAGCGAATGCTTGGTCGCTCGGTCCCCGCCGCTACCACGCAGACGACCATCTAATCGGCCAGACCTACCTTGAACTCTACGCCCGTCACCACGACTCCCGTATGATCGCTCCGCTGCGCGCCTCCTTCGACGCAATTCTCGCTGAGCCCAAGGTCGGCGATCTTAAACACGTTAAACCAAACCGAGGCGACCGCTGGACTTGGTGTGATGCCCTTTTTATGGCCCCCGCGACGTGGGCTGGCCTCGCTGCTTTGACTGGCGAAAAGGCCTATCTTGATTTTATGCTCCGCGAATGGCGGGCGACCGACGACTACCTCTACGATCCGATCGAAAAACTATATTATCGGGACGATCGTTTTTTTGAAAAAAGGGAAGAAAACGGTCAGAAAGTCTTTTGGAGTCGTGGTAACGGCTGGGTTCTCGCCGGCTACGCCCGCCTTTTGCCGCTGATACCGAACGATCACCCCGAACGTCCGCGCCTGATCGCGCGTTTCCGTGAATTCGCTACCCGCATCCGAGATAATCAACCAGTGGACGGTCTCTGGCGCAGCAGCCTGCTCGATCCCGCCCGCTATCCCGAAGCGGAGACGAGCGGTTCTGGCTTATTTTGTTATGCCTTCGCTTGGGGTATAAACAACGGCGTGCTTGATCGCGAAACCTTCGCTCCTGCCGCGCTACGCGCCTGGGATGCGCTTGCCGCCCACGTTCGTCCCGATGGCATGCTCACCCACGTCCAGCCGATCGGCGATAGCCCCCATCAAATTGCCTTGGACAAACCCGAAGCTTACGGTGCGGGCGCGTTTCTACTCGCTGGAGTGGAGATCCACCGTTTGCTATCCAACTCGGGCAACGTAAGACTCGCGGTTGCCCCCGCCCCGCCACCAGTTAACTAGACCGCTCGCCACACGTGCGTCGCTTAGGCCAAAGCCCGCGCTACGTCCTTGGCGAAATAAGTAAGAATCAGATCGGCTCCAGCACGTTTAATCGCGAGCAAAGATTCATCCCTTGCCCGCTCCAGATCCAGCCAACCCAGCCGCGCCGCCGCGTGGATCTGAGCGTATTCACCCGAGACCTGATAAGCCGCAAGCGGTCGGTCGGAGCGCTCACGCACATCACGAATAATATCTAAATAAGCGCCGGCTGGCTTTACCATCAAGATGTCCGCCCCTTCGGCTTCATCCAACTCGGCCTCCGCCAGCGCCGCGCGCCGATTGGCCGGATCAAGCTGGTAGGTCGCTTTGCTTAAGAGCTTGGTGCCCGCCGCTTGGGCGCTCCCTACCGCTTCGCGAAAGGGGCCGTAATAGGCGGAGTTAAACTTCACAGAGTAAGCCAAAATGCCCGTCTCGACAAATCCAGCCGCGTCCAGGGCTGCGCGAATCGCCCCAACCCGTCCGTCCATCATGTCGCTCGGAGCCACGAAGTCCACGCCTGCCCGCGCCTGACGCACCGCCATGGCCGCTAACCTCCCGACTGTCGCGTCGTTATTCACATCATCGCCCGCCAGGTTGAGCACGCCATCATGCCCGTGGCTGGTGTAGGGGTCCAACGCCACATCGGTGATTACGACCAACTCCGGGACAGCCATCTTGACCGCGCGCACTGCCCGAAGAATCAGCCCTTCTTCATTCAATTCTTCTGTTCCCTCGGCATCCTTTATGGCCGGATCGAGCTTGGGGAATAGGGTCACTGCTCGAACCCCGAGCGACCAAAGTTCGCGACATTCTTTCACCAGATCGGGGAGACTCAGCCTAAATTGCCCCGGCATAGACGCTATCTCCTGCGGCGCGGCAACCCCCTCGACCACAAAGAGCGGAGCGATCAAGTCCGCCGGCCTTACCTGAGTTTCACGCATGAGCTCGCGTCGGGCAGCGGTGCGGCGCAGGCGACGGGGACGAACGGGCAAATCAAGCTTGAAGGTGGCAGGAGTAGACATGTTAATTTCTATCTTCTTAACACGCCATGCCTCGCCTCGCCACACGTTTCCGCACCGCTTGCGTCCGGGAGGTCGCCACCTGGCGAACTACGGTGTCGCGCGTCGCCGTGTGAGTGTCCGCAAGGCTCTCACGAGGTATCGTCTAGTCTAGATCGTGGCGCGCCCGCAGCGCGCTACAGCCTTTAAAATCAGGCTCCCTGTCCTTTGCTCCCCCTCCCTGCCCCGCTTTTGCAATGCCCATCCGTCTTTTTGATTCCCTTTCCCGCGACTACCGCGAGCTGCGCCCCGCTCAGCCCGATGGCGTTTATCGTTTCTACAATTGCGGACCTACCGTCTACGCCGCCGCCCATATTGGTAATTTTCGCACCTTCGTGGTGAACGACCTCCTTCGCCGTCTACTGGAACTGGAATTCGGTCCGGACAATGTCCGCCACGTTCGCAACCTGACTGACGTAGACGACAAAACCATCCGCCGCGCCCGCGAGGAGGGCCGCCCGCTTGCCACCGTTACTCAGGAGTGGACCGCCAAGTTTCACGCCGATTGCGCCGCGCTCAATTTCCTGCGGCCCCACGTCGAGCCCACCGCCACCGGCCACATTCCGGAGCAGATCGATATGATTGCCGCTCTCGAACGACGTGGACACGCTTATCGCACCGAAGACGGTTCAGTCTACTTCAAGGTCGCCTCCTTTCCCGGTTACGGAGCCCTGTCTCGAGTCAAGGAACGCGAACTCCGCACCGGCTCCGCCCTTTCTGGCAAACCCCAGACCCACGACGCCGACGAGAAGGAAGACGGCTCTGATTTTGCTCTCTGGAAAGGCTATAAAGCCGACGACGGTGATACCTTCTGGCCCTCCCCTTGGGGCCGGGGTCGCCCAGGTTGGCACATTGAGTGTAGTGCCATGAGCAAGAAACACCTCGGCGACACTATTGATCTCCACACCGGCGGAGTGGATCTGCTCTTTCCTCATCACGAAAACGAGATCGCCCAGAGTCAGTGCTGTAACGGCACAACCTTCGCCCACCACTGGTATCACAGCGAACACCTCCTTGTAGACGGTAAAAAAATGAGCAAGTCGCTGGGCAACCTCTACACCCTCGACCAACTCCGCGAGATGGGCCACTCCCCTGCCGCCCTCCGCTACGCCCTCCTCGCCGGTCACCCGCGTAAGCAACTCAACTTCACCCTCGATTCACTGCACGCCGCGGATAAAGCCCTCGCTCAACTCCGCGCCTTCCGCGCCGCCCTCACCTCTAGCGGCACCACCGATCCCTTCGCCCCTGCCCTAGCCGCGCTCCAAGACGATCTGAATACTCCCCACGCCCTCGGCCTCCTTTTTACCACTCTACACGCTGGACCCTTCGGTGTCTCCTCTGCAGCCTTCGATCGCCTCCTTTTCGCACTCGGCCTCGACCTTACCGAGCCCGTGAAAACCGCCACCCCCACGCCTCCTGAAGTCACTGTCCTCGGCGAGCAACGCTGGGCGGCCAAGACCGCCAAAAACTGGGCCGAGGCAGATCGCCTGCGAGGAGCCCTCGCCGCTCTCGGCTGGTCCATGCTTGATCGCAAGGACGGCTACTCGCTTGAACCCGCCAAAAAATAAAACGCCGTTCCGCTTCACAGCTTCTGGGTAACCCTTCCGACTTCCCCCCTTACTTCTAAATTCTTTTCTAAATATCATGTCCATGTCTCCCCTCGACGAAATCCGTCACTCCGCCTCGCACATCCTCGCTACCGCCGTCCTGCGCGTCTTCCCCGATGCCAAGCTCGATATCGGACCGCCCACCGAGACCGGCTTTTATTACGATATCGATCTCGATCATAAACTCACCACCGAGGACCTCGCCCGCCTCGAGATCGAGATGAAGAAGGTCATCGACGAAAACCAGCCCTTCCGGCGCAAGGAGGTAACCCGTGACGAAGCCGAGGCCATTATCCGTAGTCGCGGTCAGGAACGCTATAAGCTCGGGCGCCTCGCCGATATCCCTGCCGGCGAAGCCATTTCCTTCTACGAAAATGGCGAATTCATGGACCTTTGCGCCGGCACCCACGTCCGCTACACCAAGCAAGTAAAGGCCTTTAAACTCCTATCCATCGCCGGCGCCTACCATCGCGGCGACGAGAAGAATAAACAGCTCCAGCGTATTTACGGCACGGCCTTCGCCTCCAAAGACGAGCTAGTCCAGTATGTCGAACGCCAGGAGCAAGCCAAGCTTCGCGACCATCGTAAACTCGGCAAAGATCTCCAGCTCTTCCACATCGACGAGGATGTCGGTCAGGGGCTTATCCTCTGGACCCCGAAGGGCGCCATCCTCCGTCAAGAGTTGCAGAGTTTCATTTCAGAGGAGCTCCGCAAACAAGGCTACTCTCAGGTCTTTACCCCACACATCGGCAAACTCGCGCTTTATAAGACGTCTGGACATTTCCCCTACTACAAGGACGCCCAGTTCCCCGCGCTCATCGAGCCCGACCAGCTCGCCCAGATTGCGGCCGAAGGCTGCGGTTGCGCCGAGATGACCGCCCGGCTCGAAGCCGTATCCCCGAGCTTCGCCGCCGGGATTAATGAGCGCGCCGGCAAGACCGTAATCGGTGACGACCGCGTGATGGACCCCACTCGCCTGCTCGACGGCTTTCTCCTAAAGCCGATGAACTGCCCCCATCACATCAAGATCTTTGCCTCTCAGCCCCACTCCTACCGCGATCTGCCCGTGCGGCTCGCCGAGTTCGGCACCGTCTACCGCTGGGAACAGTCCGGCGAGCTCAACGGCATGACCCGCGTGCGCGGCTTCACCCAGGACGACGCCCACCTCTTTTGCACCGAAGAGCAGGTCGCTGCCGAGATTCGCGGTTGTCTCAGTCTCGTGAAAACCGTTCTTACCACCCTCGGCATGGCCGATTATCGTGTGCGTGTCGGCCTACGCGATCCCGATGGCAACAAGTTCACCGGCGACCCCGCGAAGTGGGATATCGCCGAGGCTGCCTGCCGCGACGCCGCTTCCACCCTCGGGGTGCCCTTCACCGAGGAACCCGGCGAGGCCGCTTTCTACGGCCCCAAGATAGATTTCGTGATCAAGGACGTGATCGGCCGCGAATGGCAGCTCGGCACCGTGCAGGTTGACTACGTCCTGCCCGTGCGTTTTGACCTACACTATATCGGCGCGGACGGCGCCAAACACCGCCCTGTAATGGTCCACCGCGCGCCCTTCGGGTCGATGGAGCGTTTCTGCGGCGTGCTGATCGAACACTTTGCGGGCGACTTCCCTGTCTGGCTCGCCCCCGAGCAGGTTCGCATCGCTCCGATTTCAGAAAAAGTGAACGATTACGCGACCGCGCTTTATGAGCAACTCCGCGACGCCGGTGTGCGCGTGGCGCTCGACGGTGACGCCGATAAGGTCGGCGCCAAACTGCGCCGAGCCGAGCTTGCCAAGATCCCCTACATGCTCGTCGTTGGCCAAAAAGAGGCTGAGGCCTCCGCCGTCTCCGTGCGCAGCCGGGCAAAGGGCGACGAAGGGGTGTTGCCGTTCGCTGCTTTTCTAGCCCGCGTGAAAAGCGAAATCGCCACCCGTGCCCTGCCGGTGAAAGCCGACAAAAAGCCCGATCCAACCCAAGCCACCGCGCCTGCGACCACCGCCTAGTCTAGACTCGGTAAGCTAAAAGTTAATCAGCCCCCGACCAAAGCCATTGGGGCCGAGGTTGGGGGTGGCTCAATCGCTCTAGCTGCCTTAGCGGGGGTCGAGCACGCTTGCCTGCGAAATTTTACCGGCAGAGGCGCCGCTTAGTTGCGTCGCCTTCTTGTTGACCGTATCCAGAATCCAGAGGCTGCTGGCACCGGCCGAGCGGGAGCTGAAAACGATATGGCGTCCGTCCGCCAGCCAACTGGGTTCCACCGCGTCAGCCGGTTGTTTGGAAACCTGCTCAGCGATACCTTTACTCAAATCATAAACTGCAATTTGAAAACCCTTGCCGCTGCGCATGGAGAAGGCGATGCGAGTCGGGTCGGCCTTGCTCCAGTCAGGCTCGGCACAGTAACCGCTGATTCGCGTGGGTAAACGGCGGGCCTGGCCGCCTGCAGCGGGCATCACGTAAAGCTGGGGACCGCCGGCCGCATCGGAACAGAAAACCAGCTGGGATCCATCCGGCGAGAAGCACGGTCCGGACTCGATCGCCGTGGTGCGCGTCTTGCGTGTGATCTGCCGCCCTTGGGCGTTGCCGACATAGATTTCGGGGTTGCCCTCACCGGAGAGGACCATGGCTACGTTCTTCCCGTCCGCACTAAAACGGCCACCGCTGTTGGTGCCTTTGAAGCTGACAAAGGTATTTCGCTGGAGCGAGCCTAGGTCCATGACGAACAGGTCGGGAAACCCTGTCTTAAAGTAGCTGGTGTAGATTAGTCGTTGCCCGTCGGGCGACCAGCGCGGGGTGCGGGCGAGAGCCTTGTCGTTGGTGACCTGACGGACTTCGCCTAACAGAATATCACTAACGTAAACCTCGGGCTTGCCGGTGCGCTCACCGATGAAAGCCAACCGCGAGGCAAAAAAGCCGGGCTTGCCCGTCATGGCCTTCACCGCGACGTCGGCGGCCTTTAACAATGCATTCCGGGGTGAATTCCCCGACACCACTTGCGAAACCACCGGAGAAGCGCCGCCGGCCCGGTTGACCGTGACCTGCACCCCAGCGCCGGCAGGGGCGAAGTTAACCGTAAAAGTGGGGTTCTGGGATGTTCGCCGGAAGGCCCCGTGCAAGGCAAAGGCATCATTCGCCAGCTTGTTCATCTCCGCAGTGGAGCCTTGGACGAGGATGGGCGTGTTCTTGAGATCGTAACGAAGATCTAGCGCCCCCAGATCGGTTTGGGCGTTCGCTTGGCTAGGGGCTAAAACGCCCAAAGCCAGCAGAGCCGCGAAGAAAAAAGAGGACACGTTGAGCCGGGCAAATAGTTGGATAAGCATAGTTGGCGGGGGAAGCATCGTTGACGCCTCTTCTATTTACCCTGCCACTCGACCGCTCAACGCCAATCCAGTCCGACTTCATTTTTAATCATCCCGTGACACCCGACGAACTCAAGGAACACCTCAAACAGGTCAAATACCCCGGCTTCAGCCGAGACATCGTATCTTTCGGCTTGGTAAAATCCGCCGCGCTGCTCGACGGCACCGCCCGCGTGGCCTTGGCCATCACCAGCTCCGACCCCAAAGTGCCCCTGCACCTGAAGCGCGAGGTGGATGCATGCCTCCGCGCTATCCCTGGAGTAACCGATACGGTAATCGACCTAGCGGTCACCGCCCCCAAGGCCCCCTCTGGTGCGAGTAATCTCAGCGGCAATTCCAACAGCCCCAAAACCATTCGCTATGCCGTCGCCATAGCTTCGGGCAAAGGTGGTGTTGGTAAATCTACTTTCGCGGTGAATCTGGCCGTAGCTGCGGCCTCTCATCTCGCCGCCCTCGGACGTCCGGGGCGCGTAGGCCTGATGGATTGCGATATCTATGGCCCTTCCGTTCCGCTGATGATCGGCCTTCACGGCGAACGCCCCGGCGTCCGTGGCGAAGGCCAGGACTCCCGTCTGGTCCCCTTGGAGGCGCACGGCGTGAAGGTGATGAGCATGGGGTTCCTTGTTGACGACAACACCCCCGTGGTCTGGCGCGGTCCCATGATCATGAAAACCATCCAGCAATTCGTCCAAAACGTGGACTGGGGTCCCCTCGATCTGCTACTGGTCGATTTGCCCCCCGGCACTGGCGACGCCCAGTTAAGCCTGGTTCAGACCTTGCCACTTGACGGCGCCGTGCTCGTAACGACACCCCAACCCGCCGCCACCCAAGTGGCACGTAAAGGCGGTCTGATGTTTCAGAAGGTCAATGTGCCCCTACTCGGAGTGGTTGAGAACATGGCTTGGTTCACCGACCCCGCCGGTCAGCGCCACGAACTTTTCGGTGTCGGTGGAGGCGAAAAAGTCGCCGAAAGTCTCGGCACCACCTTGCTCGGTCAGGTGCCGCTTTTCGCTGAAATCCGCTCTGCAGGCGACGCTGGCGCACCCCTCGTGGCGACCCAACCGGAACACCCCGCCGCCGCCCATTTCAACGCCATCGCGCAGGAGCTTCTTGCCCGCTTGGATAAAAAAATCCCCGGCTCGCCTTCGATCGGCGGCTGAGGCCAGTAACGCCGTGGCCTGATTGCCCCGGCTTAGTTGAGGTGGAAGCCTAGCTCCGCGAGTTCACCCAGTAAAAAGGGTGCGCTCGCCAGCACGTCCTCAAGCCGAGACGCGGCCTCAGCTCGGTTTGCCAATTCACAGCTGGCCGTGCCGTTCTCGACGTCGTGCACTTGGATTGCCCAGCCCCCAGTGATCGCGTCGGCACTCTTCTGAAAAATCGAGCCGTAAAGGTAGTTACCGGGCAGCCCAGCGTGCACCCCTGAACCCGGCACCAGGAACAACGCGTGCATGGGCTCAGCCGCGCCTTCGACACCGTGCTTGATCCGGTGATGCAGACGGCGGCCAACGACTGTCGCGCGGTGGTCTTCCGCCCGTTCCTGCGCAATCGGCGGCAATGAATTCACATAACGTCCATAAATATAATCGTCCGTCTCCAGCTCTGTCGCATCCGCCGCACCGGCTAGAAAGGCCTCCAGTTTGCTCGCGTAAAAGGCATGCTTGGTTGAGAGCGAGCGCAGCGTCACGTATCCATTCTTAAAATCCGCCGATGGGTAGACTTGGTGCGAGGCCCGCAAACGCCCCAGCGCGTCCTGATGCGTCGGCGTGTGCGGCACCGCCCCCGACGGACTGTATTCGATCATATCGAGCACTGTCTGATCAAACTGGGCGAGGGCGTCGTTGGACATGGCTATTTTTGTAAATCGCCCTCGCCACCGACACGAGGCCCATTCTCGTCCCTTTCCAAGCCGAGGCTTGCGCCCTCCCTGCCCCCACCGTTTCCGTCTGCTTGCTCCCCTTTATGCGCTTCTTTAAATACCATGCCCTCGGCAACGACTACATCGTCCTGAACCCCGCCGATTTTCCTAGCTGGACCGAGCCTTCAGTCGAGCAGATCCGCGTGATCTGCCACCGTAATTTCGGGGTCGGCTCCGACGGCATCCTCTGGGGCCCGCTGCCTTCCACCCAAGCCCGCTTCGGCCTGCGCATCTTCAACCCCGACGGCTCCGAAGCGGAAAAATCCGGTAACGGCCTGCGCATCTTTTCCCGTTATCTTTGGGACGCAAAACTCGCCGATTCTCCAGTCTTCACCATCGAGACACCCGGTGGCGTGGTGGAGTCCGAGATCAAGGATAACGGCGCGCTCATCACTGTGGAAATGGGTCGCGTGAGTTTCACGAGCAGCAAAATCCCGCACATCGGCCCCGAGCGCGAGGTGTTAAACGAGTCCATTACTGCCCTCGACCGGACTTTCAACTACTGCTCGGCTACCATCGGTAACCCTCACTGCGTCCTGCCCCTGACGGAGATCACCGCTGAGCTGGCCCATCGCTACGGACCGCACCTAGAGACCCACCCGAATTTTCCCCGCAAAACCAACGTCCAGTTCCTACAAGTCCTCGACCGCGCTAATATCCGTATCGAGATTTGGGAACGCGGTGCCGGCTACACCCTCGCATCAGGCAGCAGCTCCAGCGCCGCCGCCGCCGTCGCCCGCCGCCTCGGGCTGGTCGACGCCAACGTGACCGTGCACATGCCCGGCGGTCGCATCGGTATCCGCATCGCGGATGACTACGCCATTCGCATGACTGGCACCGTAAATCAGGTCGCCGACGGCCTGATGCGACCGGAGTTGTTTCTGGTGAAGGTCTAGGTTAGCAACCAAGTCCACTCACTGCCTCGCGCGGAGATTTCCGGGAACGCCCCCGGCCGGCCGCTTTCCCATTCCTTCCACCATGAATCCCTCCCTCCGCGCCCTCGCCGCCTTCGCCGCGCCCGCCGCCGCCATGCTCGCCCCCGCCCTCGTCGCCGCGCCCATCCCCGCCGAGTCGCGCCTCGCCGCCGCCACCGTCTACCCCGACCGCGCCGTCGCCACCCGCACCGCCTCCGGCCTCGCCATCCCCGCCGGCACCGCCGAATTCGTCTTCGCCGGCCTGCCCGCCTCGCTCCTCGACGACTCCGTTCAGGTCTCCGCCCGCGGCTCCGTCGCCGCCTCCCTGCTCGACGTCGCCACCCGCACCGTGTTCATCACCGCCGAGCCCGACGCCCGCGCCAAGGAACTCGAGGACCGCCTCCTCGCCCTGCGCCGCGAGGAACGCGCGCTGAACGACCAGGGCGCCGTGCTCGACGCCCAACGCACGCTGCTGGCCAACATCGAAAAAACCTCCACCGCCCCCGTCGCGCCTGTCGCCGGCTCCACTCCGCCCGCCCGCCCCACCCTCGAGGACTACGCCAAGCTCCTCGCATTCTCCGCCGACCAACGCGCCCGCATCGAAACCGCCGCCCGCAGCCTCGACGTTGAGCACGCCGCCCTCGCCGACAAAATCGCCGCCGCCGAGGCCCAACTCAACGACCTCCGCGGCCGCCAGCCCGCCCGCCGCGCCACCAAGACCGTCACCGTCCGGCTCGCCGCCGCCGCCGCCGGCAAACTCGAGCTCTCCCTAGCCTACGCCCTGCCCGGCGCCTCTTGGTTCCCCGCTTACGATGCCCGCCTGCGCAGTGAAAAGCGCCAAGTTCGCCTAGACGCCTTTGGCCTCGTCCGCAACGCCACTGGCGAGGATTGGAACGGCATCGCCCTTACCCTCTCCACCGCCCGCCCCGGCCTCGGCGGCGCCGCCCCGGAAATCGCCCCGTGGTATGTCGATGTATCCCAGCCGATCGCCTACGGCATAGTGTCCGACCGCATGAACAGCATCGATCGCAAGATGGAGCGCGCCAAGTCCGCCCTCGCCGCCGCGCCGGCCTCGATGTCCGCCGCAGCCTACGACGCCGCGCCCGCCGTCCAAGAAGTCGACGCCACCTTCGCCGCCGCCGAGGTCGCCTCCGCCGCCACCAGCGCTAGTTTCAAGATCGCCACGCCCGTTACCCTCGCGAGTGACAACACCCCGCAACGCGTCCCGCTCGGCGGCGCCGACCTCGCCGCCGTCCTGCGTTACCAAGCCACGCCCAAGCTCCAGGAAACCGCTTTTCTCGCCGCCGCGGTGACCAACACCGGCGACCTCCCCTTCTTGGGCGGCGCGCTCAACGTGTTCCTCGACGACACCTTCGTGGCCACCTCCCGTCTGGCCACCACCATGCCGGGGGAAAAGTTCACCCTCCAACTTGGCGCCGATGAGGGCATTGCACTGAAGCGCAAGATCGTTGCCCGCTACACCGAGGACACCGGCTTCACCACGCGCAGTCGCCGCACCACCTATGACATCCTCCTCACCATCACCAACAACAAGCGTAGCAGCGAGCGCATCGTTTTAACCGACGCCCTGCCCGTGGCCCGCGACGAAAAGATCGTGGTCAAACTGCTCGCGCCCGCGGAGCGTGATTTCCTTAAGCCAGAGGATGCCGCCGCCGAGACACCGCGCGCCGGCATCGCCCGAGATGCCGAGGGCCGTTTGACATGGTGCCTTGACCTCAAGGCCGGGGAAAAACGGGAACTGGCTATGAAGTTCAGTATCGAGCATCCGTCCTCTTTAGCAGTGTCCGGAGTCGACTGAATGACAGGTTATTCAGCCCTGTTTAGTAGTTTCACCCTGCACCAAACGCGCTGGCAGCAAGATAGAACTAGCCGAAGGAATGGATTGTTGGCTTCGGAATCCCATGAGGTGCACCGCCGTCTCTCCGATCAACTCGCTATCCACTTCGATCGAAGTGGGCCGGGCCCAACCGCTCAAAGCCGGACCGCGCCCACCGCCGTGGTAACCGGTCACGACCACATCTTCTGGCACGCGATAACCATTTTGCTTCAATGCCATGCAAAGACCCTGGGCGACCACGTAGCTCGAGCTGATCCATGCCTTGACCCCGGCGCCGATCTGCGTCCGCACCGCGTCGAAGTAAGGCGAGCAATCGGGGGGGGTGGTATCGGCAAGAGTATCGGCATCGACCTCTATGGCTGCGCCTGGCGCCGGTTTGAGTCCATTCGCCATTAGCACCTCTAAATACGCAGCGAACCTAGCGCGCGCCCAACTGAAGGCGGGATTGTATCCAAAAAAGCCGATCCGCTCGTGACCCTGCGCTCTAAGATGACGCACCAGAATCTGCATATTGGCCTCATCATCCGTGCCTACGATGTCGATCGGTAGGTCCGGGTAACGATGGATCAAAGAAATAACCGGCCACTTTCGACTCAGAAACGATGCGACCTCATCCGGCCATCGGTGAACCAAGATGATGCCAAGTAAACCTTTCAGCCGCATGGCCGCTGGCTGCGAACCGGAGTCAAGCACTTGCTCCGCAGCCCCAAAGGCACAGTGATGCGAGAAGAGGCTGATCTGCTGGGCCGCGGCCGCTCTGCTGATACCCGACAAATATCCTTGGTGACTGCTGGTCGACATCGACACAGCCAGCACCAACAAATTGCGGGACTTTGTCGCTGGCTCCACCTCGCGTTGACGCACCCGGTAGCCCAGTTTGGCTGCTTCCTCCTGCACTTTTTGGCGGGTATCTCGATGAATATTGGGCGAATTCCGCAAGGCTCTAGAAACCGTGGATATGGAGATACCTAGATTGCGGGAGATATCCTCTAAACTGAAGGGCTTGCGCTTTATGGGTCGTTGCTCGGAAGGGTTACCGGACATTTGCTGCAAATTAAGAGTTGATTTAGGCCACTTGGTCAAGACGTGAGATAAAGCAATGTTAACCCCATAATTACCAAGGGATAAAACTTAAGATATAAAACTGTTTTTCGGTCCGGTTATACTTCCGGAAAATACTTGCAAAATTGATCGAAAAAAACCATTTTAAATCAAGATTTTTTATCCAAATTAAAATACTAAATAATTGTTTAATAGCATTTTATGACTAAATCAAAATATGCAAAACAAAATATATTGCAATCATAATTCTGCTAATTAGCATATAATGTTTTGATTTAAAGCCAATTATGTTGCGGATACATCCAGCTGTTTGCCAGAGCCGTAACATACTCCTTTAAATAGATTTCTGAAACCACCCTTTTAAAGTAGACAACCCATGAGCGAGGTAATTTTGCAAACCCGTCTGCAACCAGTTGAAATGGCGCTAGTCGGGGCAAATTTTGGTGCTAAGATTGCACGGAGCTTAGGTCCGCAGTCTGCCCATATCCGCCTTCAGGGCGTATGTGACCTAGACCTTCCCCGGGCACGCAAACTTGGCGCCGAACTAGCGGTGCCGGTTTACGACTCACTGGAGGAGGTTTTGCGCGATCCCGCGGTCGAGGCTGTCGGCCTATTTACTTCCCCGACCGGTCGGGGCGATCTCCTGGTAAAAATTCTGGAGGCCGGCAAACATGTGATGACCACGAAGCCATTCGAGCTCGATGAATCCTCCGCACTTCGTGCTTTCGATGCCGCCCGTCTTAATGGCGTCGCTCTCCACCTTAATTCACCTAGTCCCATACCCGGCAGCGACCTGGCCGCCATGCAAAATTGGGTGCGCCGCGGCGATCTTGGGCGCATCGTTTCGTTTCAGGCCCGCACCTGGGCCGATTATCGCGAAGTCGCTGATGGCAGTTGGCTGGATGACCCGCGTCGCTGCCCCGCCGCCCCACTTTTCCGCCTCGGCGTATATTTCCTTAACGACTTCGCCGCTCTCGTCGGCGAGGCCAGGGAGGTGGCCGTCCAGCATAGTCGGGTGCGCACCGGCCGACCCACGGCAGACAATGCCCAGATTTCCATCCGCTTCCAAAATGGCGCGCTCGGCCATATCTTCGCCTCCTTCTGCGTGGGCGACGATTTACCCTATCGCGACGAAGTCACGTTGCTGGGAGAGCACGGTCGGATTGAACGCTGGGTGGAGCGCACCGGCCAAATCGACATGAGCGGCGACCACGCCGTGGCCGAACTCCGACTTCGTGGCCGGCAGGTTCAGCGTATCACCACCCTGCCCGGGAAATTCGCCGGTTGGTATAACTGGCAGGCCTTCCAGGCAGCCATTCGCCAGGAACCCGACTCGGTCATGCAAGCTCCTGAAACGGTGCTTTACGGCGTCCGCCTTCTGGCGGGCGTAGCCAGATCGGCCGCGGAGGGTCGCCCTGTTGTCTTGCGGGAGACCTAACCCGCTTAGGACCTGAAATCGACCTAATCTGCACGTAGAATTTTCGGGCGACGCTATGTCTCCCAGTCCTTTTTCGCATTTTCCCATCGCCGAGCGTCATCTTGGGTGAACTGCCTGGGTCTGCTAGGCGTAAACTTCCACTGGGGTTATTTGCAGTGTCCTCGCTGATTTTTGCCCGTCTTTTTAGACCATTTATTCGGCAATCGTTTTTAAAATTCCCAAAATGCCGGCCGCGAATGCTACCAATGGCTTAGCCAGACGCTTAAGAGTCATTAAAGCCTGATAATTAAATGCAAATTTGCAGGTCATGCAACTACTGCCAGAAAAAGGTTAAAATTCCCGGATTCAAATTGACTGGCTTATGATTCCATAATTAGCTTAATAATTATGAGTTTAATTCGTAAAATTGATTTTTTTTTGTGACTATACACTGATCTTTTTTATCAATTGTAGCTATATTTTCTTGCACCAAAAAAAACGGCCCATAATCCTGCAACTTACCCCGCAAAATACCGAATGTCATTCGGTTTCCCACCCCTGCCCTTTGTTTCGTTTTTGGTTACCCGTAAAAGTTTCTAAACTGCTTTTTGTTCACACTCTTACCCGATCATGAAATCCCCGAAATCCTCCCGCGGCTTCCGCGTTTCCCCACTCACCGCCTCGGTTCTTAGTGCCGCTTTGGCTGCGCTGACTCCTTACTCTCTACAAGCGGCTTTGGTAACCAAGGCCAACAATACCGACTCGCTCGACCTGTCCACCAGCTGGAACGGCGGATTGCCTGGCACGGGTGATACAGCGGTTTGGGATTCAACGAGCACTGCGGGGGTCACCCTCACCTCTGGCATCGGCAGCGGCCTCTCCGTATCCGGGCTGTCCTTTGATGCTAGTCTGAACGGTAATGTTTCCGTCCTCGCCCGTCATAACTTGGGCAGCGGTTTCGCTTTTGATGCCGCCACCGATACCATCACCTCAGTTAGTCACGGCCTGAGCAATGGCCAACAGGTGTATATCACTAACGCACCGGCCGGGCTGACTTCCAACACGGTTGGTTACTATGTGGTCAATGCCAGCGCGAACACCTTCCAGCTGTCCTTAACCTCGGGCGGCGTGCCGATTGATTTTACCGCCAATAGCATATCCACCACCACGGTGAGCGGCTTCTCCTTCAATGCCACTACAGACGTGATCACTTTCAAGAATCACGGCCTGACAAGCGGACAACCTGTTTATTTGGGAAGCGCTCCAACCGGTCTATCCAACTCGGTGGTCTATTTTGTGATCAATGCGACCACGGACACGTTCCAATTGGCCACCACTTCCGGAGGCACCGCAGTCAACTTTACCGCAAATAGCACCACCGCTACGGTTCGCGGCGGCGGCGGATCAATCACGCTCAGTTCCGGCGGAATTAATTTTGCCAGCGCCCCCGCCGCACGCAGCGCTACTTTTTCTAACTACACAAATCTTTCCGCCAACCAAACTTGGACTCTTGGCGGCACCGCGGATGCCGTTCAAATCAATCATAACGGCATCATCACTGGCACCGGCGCACTCACGGTGGACGGATCCGGCTTGGGTATTCTCAGCCTGCAATCCCCGAACACGTTTAGCGGAGGACTTACTCTAAACGCCGGCGGTTCCATCAAGGTGGGTGGCAACACCACCGTTTCTGGTAGCACTGTGCTCGCTACCGGCGTCGGCACCGGTCCCCTGACTATTAATGGCGGCAAGATTTTTGGCGGTAGTGACACCACCTCAGCCACCATCGCGATCAACTCCGATTTCACCGTCAACGTCGGAACCAACACCAACAACGGACGCCTTGGCTTGGGCGGAGGTATAAATCTGGGAGGAGCTGAGCGCAAAATCACCTTAGGCCGCACCCAGACCACCGCCTCGGCCGCCTTGACTGGCACCAACGCCAGCTTCCGCCTGACGACGGTCGTTGCCACCCCGGTGACGGGACCCGCCACCACCGTATCGAACGGCACCCTTCGTTTCGCCGCTGAACAGTCGGCCATCGACAACAACCTTTGGGTGGGGCTTGTCTTCCAAGGTTCCGCCTCCTTCCCCGGCAACACCAACATCATCATTGGTAACCGCATCATCACCGCGACGGGCACCAGCAGTCACTTTGGCAACTCCGGAACTACCTCCGCGCCTTATCTGACAGTCGAAAATGGCGCGATTTTTAATACTAGCGATGGCGCCACTGCCACCCGATCCAGCCAAATCGCTGGACTCAACGGTGATGGCGTAATTACCAATTTCGACACTGATGGCGCGACTTCAAATTCGAATATCTCCGCCATCACGGTCGGAAATAGCAACGCCAGCGGCACTTTCACGGGCCGCATTCTTAACGGAGCTACGGCCAATAGCGACCTCGGACTTAATCTCTCCACACCTCCCTCGGTCGACAGCATCGTAAGTATCACCAAGACTGGCACCGGCACCCAAGTTCTCTCCGGCGCTAACAAATACACCGGCAACACCGCCATCAGCGCCGGCAAACTGATAACCACCACCGCATCCGATCAAACGATCAGTTCAGGCACTTACGACACCGGCCTCTACACTGTGTCCTCTGGTGCCACTCTTGGCGTGCGAGTCCATCAAGCCGGCGCAAGCCTCAAGCTCAAGGGTCTTACATTTAATTCCGGCCCCAGCAATCTGGAACTGGACCTTTCAACCTTTGGCAACCCGACCGCACCGTTGATCAACAATTCCGGTGCTCTCGCGGTGAACGGTGGCGTTACCCTGAATTTGATCGGTAGCAGCGGCGGACTAAGTGCCGGCACTTATACGTTAATAACCTCAGCTGGGCGCTCCGGTGCGGGTTCCTTTACCCTCGGCACTCTGCCGGTTGGCGTTACTGCCACTCTGGTCGAATCAGGAACCAACCTAAACCTAGTCATTTCCAACGTAAACCTCTCCTATCAATGGACAGGGGCGACCAACAACCTTTGGAACACCGGTGGAGCCAACCTCAACTGGCTCCTTGGTGGTTCCAACTCTGGCTACTCTGACGCGACCTCCCGAGATGTTCTGTTTAACGATTCCGCAACCGGTTCCACCGACATTGACCTTAGCGGCCTAGTTACTCCGAAATCGACTACGTTCACATCTTCCACCCTCGCTTACTCGGTATCTGGCACTGGCGGTATAGGCGGCACGGGCTCACTGAGCAAATCCGGCTCCTCGTCCCTGAATCTCGCCACGACCAATACCTATTCTGGCGGCACTAACGTTACGGATGGCACCCTTAATGTAACCGGTGCACTTGCCGACTCCGGCGCAGTCACCGTGAACGGCGGCACCGCCACTTACACTGTAGGTTCGAACGATACAATTGGAGCGCTCACGCTCACCAGTGGTATTGTAAACGGATCCGGCACCCTGTCCCCTTCCTCGGTTTCTGCAGTCAGCGGAACCATCAGTGCTAAGCTTGGAGGAGCCGCGACGATTACAAAAACCGGCACCGGCAACGCAACCTTGTCGGGAGTGAACTCCTATACGGGTGTTACCACGGTTTCCACCGGCACCCTGACCCTTGGAAACGCTCAATCCCTTGGCTCTACCGCTGGTGGGACCGTGCTCGCCGCCAACACTTCCAGCACCGGAACCTCGCTGATTCTGCCCGATGGTATGAAAGTTACTGGAGAGACTGCGACAATTGGAGGCCTCGGAAACGGCTCCCGCGGCGTGATCCGTGTCGCATCCGGCTCCGCCACCTGGGACGGCGACGTCGTGATTGACAACAGCTCCGGTCTCGAGGCTCGCCTGGGCGGCTCGACTACTTCCACCTCCGGCTCCAATGTTACGCTGACCATCAGCGGCGTAATCAGTGGCGGCAGCTCCAGCCTGCCCGCCGGCACCGTCGCCGCCGCCATCCGCTCGAACTCCGCCGCTGATACCATCGTGCTAAGCGGCGCTAACACCTACGCTGGCGACACCGGCTTGTGGGCCGGCATACTTCGCCTCGCCGGAGGCAATAACCGCCTGCCCGTCACCACCCGACTGGTCACCAACTCGTTCATCGCCCAACCCATCAAGCTCGACCTGAACGGCACCAACCAGCAAATCGCTGGCCTGCTCGACTCCGACGCGGGCGGCCTGACTGGTAGCCTGACTACCGTCACCAACGAGAGCACCACCGCCTCCGTCCTCACCATCGCTAACGCTGACATTAACGAGTTTACCGGAACATGCACCGGTAACCTATCTTTGGTGAAATCAGGGGTTGGCTCGCTCACCCTCAGCGGCACCCACGCCTATACCGGCGGCACGACTGTCAACGCCGGCACGCTTGCCTTAGCCCAGACCGGACTCGCCGACGCGGCCGACATTCGCATCAACGGCGGCGTCCTCGCCCTGAACTACGGCGGCACCGACACTGTCCACGCCCTCTACGTGAACGGCGTCCTCCAGCCCGCAGGTGTCTACGGCGCCACCGGCTCAGGAGCCGCCATCGTAAACGACACCCTGTTCTCCGGCACGGGCACGCTGACCGTAACCACTGGAGCCGTAACTGACCCATACGCCGCTTGGGCGGCGGGTTACAACTTCAACGGGGGCGATGCCACCGCCTCTGGTGACCCCGACCACGATGGAGTTAGCAACTTGCTTGAGTGGGTCCTCGGTGGTGATCCGACGGTCGCCGATTCCGCCGCCCATGCCGTGCAAGTCGTCAAGGACGCAACTTACCTGAACCTTGTGTTCGAGCGCTCGGACTCCAGCGAGTCCGCTGTCACCCTCGAGGCTCGTTGGGGCACTGACCTTACCAACTGGACCAACGTTACCATCGGTGCCTCTAGTGCCACCGCCGACGCCAATGGGGTGATTGTCACCGTGGTCGAGAACGGTGCCGCCGCCGACAATGTCACGGTGAGCATCCCGCTCGCGCGCGCCTCGGGTGGTCGCCTCTTCGGCACAATCCGCGCCACCAAGAACTAAGACCATCCCGGGACTCCCTCCCCGCTCGCCGGGCTCCGCTGCGCAAGCTCGGAGCCCGGCTTTTTTTCGCCCCACCCCACCCGCCATGCGATCCGTCCTCGCCCGCGTCTTTTCTCTTGGCCTCCTGCTCCCCTGCCTCGCACCCGCCGTCGAACAGCGGAGTCTGGCAGTAGCCGCCGACACCTACATCCAGCGCGGCAGCACGACCAACTTCGGCGCCGGCACTACCTTTTTGGTTAAACGCGACTTCGCCGCCACCGCCGGCGGCACCGACCGCATCGGCTATCTCCGCTTCACCGCCCCTACTCCGACGCCCACCGCAACCGCCGCTAGCCTCGTCCTCACCATCACGTCCTACCCCGGCGACACTAACGGCCCCTTCGCCTTTGAGATCTTCGGCCTACCCGACGGTCACCCTGACGAGGCCTTCGACCCCAATACATTCACCCACGCCACCGCCGCCAACGGCTCCACCACCGCCCCCGGCTCCTTCAATCCGACTGGCCTTGTCTACTTGGGCGTCTTTTCCCCCGCCGCTACCACCACGCCGCAAACGCTCACCCTGGCCACCCCCGCCCTGCGCGATTTCATCACCCAAAACACCAACACCCACCTCGCCTTCGCCATCCTGCGTCAGACGGCCAACGGCAGCTTCCCCACTTACTTCGCTTCGAGCGAAGCCTCATCCATCACACAACGCCCCAATCTAATAGTTTTTCTTCCCGATAGTGCTCTGCCTGCCACCGCTAGCGCTAGTTCCACTCTCGGCACAGATGTCCCCGCTCTCGCGGTCGATGGTGATTTTAACACTCGATGGACCGCCGTCGCAGACACCAGTTCAGCGACCACCCGATCCCTGACTCTGGATCTTGGATCAAACAAAACCGTTAACCGCTTCTCCTTCACGGCGTATCAGCACGGACGCACCCTTAAACTCGAATACTCCACCAATGGAACCACTTGGAGCACGGTGGCGAACGGTTTTCGCACTGGCACCGACGGCTCTGTCAACTCCCTGCAGTCCTCTTGCACCCGCTATTTCGCACCAGTAACTGCCCGATACCTGAGACTCTCCACCTTGGGCGGCATCTCCGGAACAAGTTTCTCAGTGCGCGAAGCCGCCGCCTACCTCGACACCTCCGCCTCACCCACCCTAGCCCGAATCGCCAGCCTAACCGCCTCCGTTGCCTCTGTGACCTCGAATACCGCTTCGGAGTCGATTCGTCGCGCTATCTTAGACGTCTGCTTGGAGCGGGCCCAGGCCGCCCTAAATACATTTGATATCACCCTCGCCAACCAGCTTCTGGACGACGTCCAGACCACCCTAGCCGCCTCCGCCGCGACCCTCGCTGCGCCGGCCACGGGCGTGCTCAACCTCGCCGTCCTCCGCCCCCTCGATCCCACCGCCGCGAGCACCGCCACCAATCCCTACCTCGCCCGTCTCGTCGCCGGCATTGACCTCGCCACCGCCTCATCCGAGACCCGCGTATGGGAGAAAAACACCGCGACATGGAACGAGTTTGCCGACTTTAGCTTCGCCCGCACCACCGGCGCCGAGCTGGACACCCTTTTCTGGCTCTTCGCCCACCCCTCCAGCCCCCGCCGACACAACCCGGAAATCCTCCGCCGCATCCTGCGCCGAGCCTACGCCTATCTAGACGCCATTAGCGTCCATGGTGGTAACTTAAACGCATCCCAGCTCGCCAGTTTCTACGATGATTTCGCAATCGGACCCGCTTCGCAGGTTTTCCGCGAATTACTCGCACTCTATCCAGCCCTCGTGCCACCAAACCAGAAAGCTCTCTGGCAACAGGCGGTTACGATCGCAGGCGACAAACTTTACGCCACCTACCGAGACCGCGTCGCTTCTTGGGTCAACACCGACGTCGCAATCTCGTGCGAGCTGTTCAACTTCGCCCTGCCCCGCCCGTTCGACGACCCGCAGCGCGCCGCTATGCTGGCGAAAGCGACTTACTTCATGTCCAGTGTTCTAACAAGCGGCCGCATGTTCGCCGATGGTGCCGTCGGCTATCATGACTCCCAAAACGAGGCGGGCGGCTACCAGAACACCGTCGCAGAATATGTCACCCGCTACTACGAGATGACTGGCGATACCGACGCCGGCGAGATCCTCCGCCGCATGGAGTGGTATGGCCCGATAAACGGCCCCATTCACTCTTGGTGGACCTCACCCGCTTGGAAACTGGCATGGAATGACATCGACTCCTCTGACCACGGCGGAGAATCCATCGCCGGTCTAAACCCTTATGTTCGGGCAGAACTAGACTCCGCCATGAACGTCGCCGCTACCTCCACCAACTGGGTCGGCGTGCAGCGCTCCGCAGTCTGGTATCGTCCCGGCACCGTGGCGCTCCCTCGCCCCGATTACACCGTATACGACCGTAACATTCTCGGCCCCCGCGCCTGGTATGGTCAATGGAACTATGCCGCCACGCTGCGCCGCATCGCCGACGTAGATCCGGGGCTACACACGATTATGGGGGCGCAGGTAGCCGACTTTTCACCTTTCCGGGTCAACGCGTGCCTTATGGGGGTGTTCCCCCGCCTCCGCGTCTCTCCTGATTCGGGCACCGACGCCGATGGCACCTTCTCCGAAACCCGCCACGCTTGGCTGGCGACCAGCCTGAACGGCGCCGCCCTCGTTCGACGTGATTTCTCCACCCTTGCCGTTTCTCACAAGCTGGAAACCTACGCCAGCTCCAGCAAGGGGGCCGTCCAGCCTTGGACCGGTCGGCAGCTATGGCTCGGTCTGCCCGACCGGGTCGTCGGTCTGATTACCCTAGCGCCCGACATCAACACCACCGCCTACGAGGTGCAAGGCGCCCTTCGCCTTGGCTTTGGCGGCACGGCCTACAGCGCAATCAAGTCCCTCGTTCCCTCGGGAACCAGTGGCAACTCTTGGACCTATGGCGACCTGCTCGTCCGTCTTCATGGGCACGACTTCGCCGCCGTCACGACCGACCTCTACGTCTTCCGCCGCCCCGAGGCCCCGCTCACCGAGATCACCCTGCGCGACCAGTCCGACGGGAAAAACAATACTACCGCACGAAGCTACGCCGTCGGCATGCGCCGTTTCTTCGTCGCCGAAATCCGGCAAAAATCCGCCGTCGGCGACCTGACCGCCGCCGAGGTCGCCGCGCCCGATCGCCTGCTTGCCTTCGAAATCAACCACCCCACCGCCGGCCGACGTTTCCGCCTCGTCTACAACCCCTCGGCCATCACTGTCGCCTACACACCCTCGCTTCCTTGGACCAGTCCTGTCCGCCTCCACCTCGCAGTCGCCCAACCTAGTCAACTCCCCGACTGGCAGCCGACCTTACCCTACTTCCGCCCTGATTGGGTGCCGGACCCGACCGGAGACGCCCCCACCGCCTACTGGACCTCGCAGGCGGGTCCGGTGGATATCCCGCCCAATGGACACATCGTTTTCGAAACCAGCGACTCCCCTGCGCCCGCAGTGACGATTACCGCGCCGACCTCCTTGAGCACAACGGTTACCGGTTCGACCCAAACTCTGGTTGCAAACGCCCCCGGGGCCGCCCGGTTCACGTGGAGTCGCTTATCCGGACCCCAGTTGGTAGAGTTTGTCGCATCCTCGGCCGCATCCACCACCGCCCGTTTTCTCGCCCCCGGTGCTTATGAACTCCGCGTTGCCGCGTATTTTGGGCCCGCCCCCTTCCAATACGAAGCGATTACCTCGCGCACCGTAAACGTAGCCTTCGACCCAGGTTCGATCGCTGACTGGCGCGTCCTAAATTGGCCCGGAATTTACGATAACCAGATTATCGGTGATACTGCAGATCCAGACATGGACGGATTACCAAATATTTTGGAATTCTCAATGGCCACAATCCCAACAAGTTTTACACCTCAGCCTTGGTTTTTAAACGCGAGGGAAGACAGACTCGAACTCATATTCCCGAGACTATCCTCCATTGGTAAATCAGCTATTCTTTCGCCTCAGTGGTGTGACTCCCTCGCCGCTCCCGACTGGAGCGAATCAGGAATTGATCAGTCCGTGGTAGCTAGTTCCAACGGAGTAGATACTGTTCGCGCTACGGTTCCCCTAGGACCAAATACACCTAAGCGATTCCTCCGACTACGTGCCAGCAGACCCTAACCCTGACATTCGCCCCAGTTGTAAATCAGGCTTCTTTAATGGTGAATATCGCAGATAAATCGATCACGCGACTGCTAGATTTTTACAGCAAAATTTAAATTCGTTTTTGCGTTTGGTTACTGCGGCCAGTCGTCAGTGCGAAAGCTAGCGGCGGGTAAACCCTCCCGATTAGTTAGGTTAGCCCGCGGAAAGGCCGCCCAAGCGTAGCGCACGGCAACCGGTGCGGCGAGCCCCTGGGCCGAAACCAACACCGTGTTTCCCTCGATCCGCGCCTCGGCCTCGACCCAGACACGGTCCGATCCAGCGACATAAAAACCAACCAAGCGATCATCAGGGAGTGGTTTAGCGATCTTTGAGACCCAAGGCGCGCGGCCAATGACAAGACTAGAGCGGGTATCGGAAAACTTGATTCGCACGGTCCCGCCTTCGACGACATGGCCCGCGTAGAGGGGACCGGTGCCAATAACCTTTTCGCCGTAAACCCGCTCGCGGGCGGCGAGGGCGACGCGGTGGCCGACGTGGATCTTGTTGTCCGGATGGACGTCCTTGGGGTCGCCGATGTCGCTGGTCACGGCCATAGCGGTGGAGGGCAGGGCGAGGGCGGAGGCCTGGGCTTCGCGCAGAAAGGCCCAACCCTTCGTGGAAACGGGTTCATCGTCGGCGTAGCACCCTGGCAGTTGAACAAAGACGAAGGGCAAGGGGCGATCCCAGGCGGCTCGCCAGCCCTCTATCAAGCGGGGAAACCAGACCCGGTAGTCGGCGCCTTTCGAGCCGTCGGCCTCGCCTTGATACCACAACACGCCGCGCAGCGCGAAGGGCGCGAGCGGGGCAATCATGCCGTTAAAGGAGATAGTCGGGGTGTTGGGTCGTTTGGAAGCGGAGGGATGGGCCATCGGGTCGGGTTGCACCGGTTCGGGGCGTGCGATTTGCGGGGCGGGCGGCACGGGCTGGCCGGCGGCGCGTGCGGCAGAGGCGAGCTCGGCGTGGGCGGCGGCGGCGGCCTTGTGCGCGGGGCCAACGTTGGTCTCCCAATCCTTCATGTCGATGCGGTAGGCCTCCATGAGCGCGGGTCGGTCTTTGACCTCACGGTGGCGGGCGAGCGCGCTTTCCCAATCCGCGAGGGTTTTGGCCACGGGCGGATCGCGGCGGATGCTGTCGAGGGTCATCCAGGTAACGATGGGCGTGCCGCCCCAGGCGGCGTTTAGCACGGCCACGGGCACGCTCTGCGTGCAGCGGATTTCCCGCGCGAAGAAATACGCCACGGCGGAGAACCCCTTCGCGGCCTCCGGCGTGGAG
>Ga0214921_10001441_pt1 | contig 40615 bp, 66 predicted proteins | sample LL1505_MetaG_FD_177992 | JGI IMG/M metagenome (GOLD analysis project Ga0214921, IMG submission 177992) | Freshwater microbial communities from Lake Lanier, Atlanta, Georgia, United States - LL-1505 | ecosystem: Environmental > Aquatic > Freshwater > Lake | place: USA: Georgia | collected...
TTTTTAAGAAGCCAAGGTTTGACTTTGAAATTCTTAAAAAGTATAGTGAAGGAATTATTGTAACTTCCGCATGTCCAAGTAGTGTTATTGTAAAAGCACTTGAAGAAAATGAATTTGCTATTGCTAAGAAACACATAAAGTGGTTTAAAGATACATTTGGTAGCGACTACTATATTGAAGTTATGCCACACAATACACCAAAAATTAATAAGATGCTTATTGAGTTGGCAGATGAATTTAAAATTGATGTTGTTGTTACTCCAGACTGTCACCACTCAGATACTTCTCAAAAAGAAATTCAAGAATTTAAATTGCTTATGAATACTCACGCAAAAGTAAATAAAGAAGCGTCATATGAAAAGTCTAAAAAGAAAGAAAACATGATGGCTCGCCTTGACTATCTTTATGGAGAAGATCGTCAAATTACTTTTAATAAATTTGACATCCACTTGCTTTCATATGAAGAAATTAAATCATCAATGGAAGCACAAGGAATTGATAGACCAGATATCTACGAGAATACATTAAAGTTAGCAGATACAGTACAAGACTATGATATTAAAAATGGATTAAACCTTCTTCCAGTTCAATATAAAAATCCAGATCAAGAGTTGGCAAACCTTGCCTTTGCTGGACTAGAAGAAAAAAGGTTAACATCTAACTGGCTAGGAAATGATGAGTATGAAGTTCGTTTAATGGAAGAACTTGAAATTATTCGTGATAAAAAGTTTGCACCATACTTTCTTGTTGTAAGTAATATGATTAACTGGGCTAAGAAAGAAGATATTATGGTTGGTCCAGGAAGAGGTTCTTCTGCTGGCTCCCTTCTTTGTTATCTATTAGGAATCACTGAGATTGATCCACTTGAGCACGGACTTTTGTTTTTTCGTTTTATTAATCCAGATCGTAATGACTTTCCTGATATTGATACAGATATTCAAGACACAAGACGTGATGATGTAAAAGATTATCTTGTAAGACAATATAGACACGTAGCATCTATTGCCACATTTCTTGAATTTAAAGATAAAGGTGTTGTGCGAGATGTTGCACGAGTTCTTGACATTCCGCTTACAGATGTTAATAAAGTTTTAAAACTTGTTGATACTTGGGATGATTTCTGTACATCTAAAAATACAGTTTGGTTTAGAGAAAAATATCCAGAAGTTGTTATTTATGGAGATCAACTTCGTGGAAGAATTCGTGGTACTGGAATTCACGCAGCAGGAGTTGTAACAAGTAAAGATCCAATATTTAGATATGCCCCATTAGAAACTCGCTCATCTCCAGGATCGGATGAAAGAATTCCTGTTGTTGGAATTGATATGAGTGAAGCAGAAAAAATTGGACTTATTAAAATTGATGCTTTAGGACTTAAAACATTAAGTGTTATTCAAGATGCAGTAAAGATGATTAAAGAAAATCACTATAAAGATATTGATTTATTATCACTTGATATGGCAGACCCAAAAGTGTATGAGATGATTTCTGACGGATACACAAAGGGTGTCTTTCAATGCGAAGCAACACCGTATACAAATCTTCTTATTAAAATGGGGGTAAAGAATTTAAATGAACTTGCTGCTTCTAATGCTCTTGTTCGTCCAGGTGCAATGAATACTATTGGTAAAGACTATATTGCTCGTAAACATGGAAAACAAAATGTATCTTATATTCACCAAATTATGAAAGAATTTACTGGAGATACATATGGGTGTATCCTATATCAGGAACAAGTTATGCAAGCATGCGTATACCTTGGTGGTATGTCAATGTCTGAAGCAGACAAGGTTCGTAAGATTATTGGAAAGAAAAAAGATGCGAAAGAATTTGATGAATTCCGTGATAGGTTTGTTACTGGTGCCTCTAGGTATATTAGTCCTAATTCCGCTTTGGATCTGTGGCATGATTTTGAAGCACATGCAGGCTACTCGTTTAACAAATCACACGCCGTTGCTTACAGTACTCTCTCGTATTGGACGGCGTGGCTCAAATACTACTATCCGCTAGAGTTTATGTTTGCTCTTCTTAAAAATGAGAAGGATAAAGATGGTCGTACAGAATATCTTATTGAAGCAAAACGTATGGGTATTCCAATTAAACTCCCACACATTAATGATTCTGATTTAGACTTTAAGATTGAAGGAAAAGGAATTCGTTTTGGTCTCACTGGAATTAAATTTATTTCAAATAATATTGCACAAAAATATATTGATGCAAGACCATTTAACAATTACAAAGAACTTGAAGAGTTTACTTTTACCAAAGGTAATGGAGTAAATAGTAGAGCCCTAAGTGCTTTAAGATTAACTGGTGCTGCTACATTTTCTGATAACCCACGTAATGATAATGAGATTAAAGAAAACATTTATGAATACTTAAACCTTCCAGAGTTTAATATAACAGTTCCATCTCACTATCATGCATTTATTCAACCAATTGAAGACTTTGAAGAAAAAGGATCGTTTGTTATTATGGGAATGGTTAAGTCAATTAAGCGTGGCAAAGGTTGGTCAAGAGTTGAGATATTAGATAAGACTGGTAGCATTGGTATTTTTGATGAAGAGCAAACAAAAATTGAAACAGGTAAGACTTGTTTAATTCTTGCAAGCGATAATAGAATTTTATCTTCAATTCCAGTTGACGAACTTAAAGGTTCAGACAATGCATTAGTAAAGTTTTTAAACTATAAGCAACTTCCATATAAGGATGATGAAATGTTTGTAGTTTCATTTAAATCAAGGATAACAAAGACTGGCAAAAAAATGGCGTCTCTAACACTGGCAGATGCATCAAGAGAACTACACTCAGTAACCGTTTTCCCTACAGCATTTCCAAAAGCATACATGCATATTAAAGAGGGTAGTGCTTATAAATTTAGTTTTGGCAAAACAAAAGATGGTACAGTAATAATGGAAGACATATTAAATGTTTAATAATACAGAAAAGAGATCAAAATGACAGTAACAATAGAAGACGTACTGGCACAGTTAAATCCTAAACTACGCAAAACAGTTATGTCTGGAGATACAATTCCAGCAACACAGTATGCACCAATGCCTAGTTTTGGTTTAAACCGTGCTTTAAATGGTGGACTTCCGTATGGTAGACAAGTTCTTATTTGGGGTTCAAAGTCATCTGCAAAGTCCTCCCTATGCCTTCAGATGATAGGTCTAGCACAAAAAGAAGGAAAGATCTGTGCATGGATTGATGCAGAAATGTCATATGATAAAAAGTGGGCAGAGCATCTTGGTGTAGATACATCAAAATTAATTGTTTCTCAATGTCGTACAATTAATGAAATGGTTGATATTGGAACCAGTCTTATGAATGCTGGCGTAGATGTGGTTGTGGTTGACTCAATAACATCACTTCTTCCAGCAATTTATTTTGAAAAAGATTCAGATGAATTAAAGCAATTAGAAAATACAAAACAAATTGGCGCAGAGTCTCGTGACTTTTCAAATGCATGGAAAATGATTAACTATGCTAACAATAAAGTAAAGCCAACATTATTTGTTTTGATTTCACAATCACGTAATAATATTAATGCAATGTATACAAGTCAACAACCTACTGGTGGTCAGGCAACTAAATTTTATTCATCTACAGTGATTAAATTATTTTCTTCCGAATCAGATAACCAAGCAATTAAAGGCAAAATTCAGGTTGGCGATAAACTAATTGAAGAAAAGATTGGTCGCAAGATCAGGTGGGAACTTCAGTTCTCTAAGACATCTCCTGGATTTCAATCTGGAGAATATGATTTTTATTTTAGAGGAGATCAATTAGGCATTGATTCTATTGGAGATCTTGTTGATACAGCAGAATCGGTTGGATTAGTTAATAGAACTGGCGCTTGGTATATTTTACCAGATGGTACAAAGATTCAAGGCCGTGAAGGTTTTATTAATAGGGTTAAAGAAGATCTAGAGTTGCAGGAAGATTTAAAGGCAAAAGTTTTAAATGTCTAATCAAAAATTTTCTGTGTATCCTGGTAAATGGCCATGTAAAACTTGTGACGAAGTTGTTACATCTTTAAGACTTTGGCAAGAAACTGGAACCGTAAGTTGGATGTGTAGTAAAAAACATATTTCAAAGGTTGATTTAATTCCTAATAAAAAAAGAAAAAGAGATTATTTAAATGAAAAATAAACAAGTTGATACTGGATTTTATATTTTTAATAGTAAAGATGTTTGTGGACAAAGTTTAATTCATTTAATTAATTTATATTTACCTAAAAATTTTATTGCTGCAGAAGTTGGCACAGATAAAGCACAAACATCATGCACAATTGCTCAAAATTGTTTAAATCTTAAAAAAATATATGCAATAGATAGTTATCTGCCTTATGAAAACAATAATGGCCCTAGTCCGATAGGGGAAAAAGAAAGTGATTATTCAAAAATTATTGCAAAACATAACATTGAGTTTAGTGGAGTTAAAGAAAAAATAAAATTGATGGAATTGGATTGCATGTCTTCATTAAAAATGTTTGAAGATAATTCTTTAGATTTAATTTTTTATGATATTAATTTAGACTATAACACTTCTTTTAATTATTTATCAGAATGGTATAAAAAATTAAAAGCAGGCGGAATATTTTCTGGACATTGTTGGGATGTTTTACAAATTCCAATTTTAGAACTTAAAAATAATGAAAATAATAATAATTTATTAAGCATATACGATAACGTTTGGGCATGGATAAAATAATGACAGAAAAAAATGAAAGTAAAAGAATCGGCGCCAAACAGCATAAAAATTCTGGTAGGAACACACAGAAGGGGGATGCAACATGGCGTCAATTTGTTGTTGATTTTAAAGAGGTTGGTAAATCCTTTACTCTTAATAAAGATGTCTGGGCAAAAGCAGTTACAGATTCAATAAAGGCTGGAAGAGATAAGTCTCCAGCAATCATTGTGGTTCTTGGCGAAGGTAACACAAAAGTAAGACTTGCTATAATTGAAATGGATATGCTAGAACAATTAACGGAAGGATATGAAAATGAGTGAAATGGTTCAACAAAAAACAACTATTGATATGGTTAATGGTCTTAGCGAAATTGCAGACTATATGCAAGATGAAGAACTTACGATTGCCTTAACTATGATTGCTAAGATAATTATTAAGCCAGATGTTCCAATTCAGGTTGCAAGTCTTGAAATTGTAAGGCTGCAGGCAATTGCAGCAAAGATGTCTTTTAAGGCTACATGGATGGCCAATGTTGATAAATCTGACAGGGCAAAGAAAAACATATATTTTACAGCAGCACAAGCAATTAACGATCTAGTATCAGCACTTAAATACATAATGCGCTAACTGGTATACTTATATAAACAGGGGATAAAAATGACAAAAAACTTACTACAAAGCGTTATGATTAAAAGTGTTTCAAATAAGAATAATATCTTAGATTCAGATGCTTTAATTGAAAAGATTAAGTCTGGATATATTATTAATCGTGGACCAAAATTTCAAACAAAGAAAACATTTGCTCCATCAACTATTGCATATAGTCATGGAGAGTGCCCAAGATATTGGTATCTAGCATTTGACGGCGCAACTTTTGAAGATAATGCAGATGCATACGGTGCAGCAAATATGACCGCTGGAACTCTTTCACATGGAAGAATTCAAGATGCCATGATGAATGCTGGAGTGGCAAAAATATTTAGAGATGATGACAATCAGCCAACAACAGAATTTAAAATTAGATATGATGATCCACCAATCTTTGGCTATGGGGATGCCATGATTGAATGGGAAGGCGAAGACATTGTTGGTGAAATTAAAACAATGCTTAATGAAGGATTTGAATATCGTAAAAATTCTATGAAACCAAAACTTGGGCATCTTATTCAGTTGCTTATTTATATGAAAATTCTTGGAAAGAAAAAAGGAGTTTTAATTTATGAAAATAAAAATAATCATGAATTATTAGTTCTTCCAGTTCAAGTAGATGATTACTATCGTCAATGGATTGACAACACATTTCAATGGATGCGTGATGTTCGCAAGGCCTGGGTAGATCGCACACTACCTACAAAAAATTATCGCTCAAACTCTAAAGTCTGTAAAACATGTCCAATTCAACAGGCCTGTGCAGATGCTGGAACTGGAGTAATAAAACTTAAATCCCTGGAGGGGTTAAGTGAAACTATGTGAACGATGCGATAATCACTTTGAACCTAAAGTAAGTTATCAAATATATTGTGGAGAAAAATGTAGAGATGACGCCACAAAAGAAAAAATTGCAGAGCGATACCAAATTACTCGTAGACAGAGGAGAATAGGTAAAAAAAGAGTATGTCTTGGAGGTTGTGGAGAACAACTTTCAATATATAATGATTTTGGATTTTGTTCTAATTGTAATGTAAATAAAAAAGAAGTAGAAAAAATGCTTAAACAATTAAAAGGAATTATTGACTATGAGCAAAACTGGTAAGCCACAAAGAATATGTGCTATTGATGCTAGTACTAATAGTCTTGCTTTTGCTATTTTTGATGGCAAAGAATTAAAAGAAGTTGGCAAAATAAATTTTGAAGGAAAAGACATATATGAGAAAGTTGGAAATGCAGCAAGAAGAACTCTTGCATATTTTGATGCAGTAATAAATGCTGAAGCAATAGTAATTGAACATACTGTTTTTATGAATAGTCCAAAAACTGCTGCAGATCTTGCTTTGGTGCAAGGTGCATTGCTTGGTGCTGCTGCCATGTATGGAATAAATACAGTTGGCAAAGTATCTCCAATAACCTGGCAAAACTATTTAGGAAATAAAAGACTAACAAAAGAAGAACAACTACTGCTTAGATCAAAAAATCCTGGCAAATCAGACTCTTGGTATAAGTCATACGAAAGACAGTTTAGAAAAGAAAGGACAATGAAATTAATTGAAATCAACTATGATAAAATTATTAACGATAATGACATTGCTGACGCTTGTGGTATCGGTCATTGGGCTATTAATAATTGGGATAAAGCAATAGGAAATAATGAATAGAGATGGTTTTATTTTTAAAGAAGAAGAACATGAGGTTTCTTTAATTGTAAAAACACTATGTCCAGAAAAATGGCTATTAATAGATCGTGAAACTGGACAAGTTTATCAAGGAAATCCTGGGGGGTTTTGGGATAAACTTAAAACAATAACAAGGAGTAGTGAATAATGCCAGAGTTAAATGCAAATATACCGCCAATTGAGTGTTATGTTCGTGGTAATTTTTTAAGAGATCAGGAAGATAGCCATGACAAATATTTTCCATGCGTAATCTTTGGTGTGTCAAGTATTAAAAGCAGAAGTCCACTGTTTCACTTCCTAATGGAAGACGGAGGAATTTGGTGGAGAATGCCAATTAATGCATTTTGTACAAAGCCAGGAGTCCCAGAAGAACCAATTTATAATCTTGTGCTTTGGAATTCTTTTAGTCCACACATAGCAGTTACCAAATTTGAAAACTTAAGCAATATGAGAATGTCATATATAGATAGAAATAAAAATAATGTTGGTGGAAAATATTTATTTACTTTAGATTGGCATAATCCAGAAAGTAATATTTTAGATGATGGCTACTCAGAAAATCCTGGGCAACATAAATGCGGTCACGTCATTCAAAGAGATGATGGAAATTTTGCGGTACAGCCTAACAATCGTATTAGATTAAAAGAACCATCATTCGTAACTAAGAAAGATCTAGTAATACAAAGACTTATAAATACAAACAAATGGGATGTTGAAAGTTATGACAAGTGGGTTCTAGAAGACTCAAACGCATATGACTATGACATTTCTGAAGCAGAAGTTGACAAATAATAGAATGGCTAGTAAACTATATACATCAGAAGTTTTTATGCGTAAGCGTTATGTTATGGATAAAAAGACTCCAGAAGAGATTGCAAAGGAGTGTGGATGTACAGTAGAGACTGTTTATGTTTACCTTGCAAAATTTGGATTAAGGAAGTCTAAGCGATGAAACTTGATCCAGTATATAAAGATGTCAAAAACTTTGGTTGTCAAGATTTATATCTAAGATCGGTCGGAGCACCTTCTGGGCCCAAGATATGGATTGCATGTCATTCAATAGCAAGTATGTTAATTGAAAAAAATATTGCCTATGGGGATTCAGCACTTGACCCAGTTAGAATTTTTAGCAAGGCAGACCCAGTAGAACAACTTAGAGTTAGAATTGATGATAAATTAAGCAGACTTATGAAGGGTACTGACTATGTTGGAGACAATGACATTGATGATTTAATAGGATATCTGGTATTATTGAAGATAGCAAAGGAAAAAAATGTCAACTGAAAAAGATTTAGTAGATCACCTAGACCAGGTTAATACTGTCGTAACTGAATACTTAAAAGGCAATGACCCAACAGTTATATCTAAAGAACTTGATATTCCACGCACTCGTGTTGTTCAATTAATTAATGAGTGGAAGGTTATGGCTTCTGCAAATGATGCTATTCGTGCTCGTGCAAAAGAAGCATTAGTTGGTGCAGACACACATTATACTAAACTTATTACAAAAGCATATGAAGTTATTGATGAATCAAGTTTGACAAGTAATCTTAGTGCAAAAACTGCAGGAATAAAACTAGTAATGGATATTGAATCTAAAAGAATTGATATGTTACAAAAGGCTGGACTGCTTGAAAATAAAGAACTTGCAGAAGAGATGATTGAGATTGAACGCAGACAAGAAGTTCTTGTTGGAATACTTAGAGATATTGCATCATCACACCCAGAAGTTCGTGATATTATTATGCAAAGGCTTTCGGCTATTGCTAAAGAAGGCGAAGTGATTACAGTTGTCCACGATGTTCAATGATTTTTTTGAAGTTCTTAAAGAGAATCACTTTGTTGAAAAACCAGTTGATGCAAAAACATTTGTTGAGTCTCTAGAATATTTAGGTCAGCCACAACTATCTTCAGTTCAATATGACATTGTTGAAGCAATGAGCCAGATTTATCGTAAAGAAGATTTACAAGAACTTTATGGAAGCGTAGAAGGATTAAATTATTTTAATAAATATACAAAAAATGAAATTATTCTTCAACTTGGCAAGGGTAGCGGTAAAGATTTCGTATCAACAGTAGCCTGTGCATATGTAGTATATAAATTATTATGTCTCAAAGATCCAGCGTCATACTATGGCAAACCATCTGGAGATGCTATAGATATTATTAACGTTGCCATTAACGCACAACAGGCTAAGAATGTTTTCTTTAAAGGTTTTAAAACTAAGATTGAAAAGTCTCCTTGGTTTGCTGGAAAGTATAATCCAAAAGCAGATTCCGTTGAATTTGATAAAGCAATTACTGTTTATTCTGGACACTCAGAAAGAGAATCACACGAAGGTTTAAACTTGTTCATGGCTGTTCTTGATGAAATTTCTGGTTTTGCATCTGAAGTTGGTACAGGTAATGAGCAGGGTAAGACTGCAGAAAATATCTATAAAGCATTTCGTGGTACTGTAGATTCTCGTTTTCCTGATCTTGGCAAGGTAGTTCTTCTTTCATTCCCACGTTATCAAGGTGATTATATTTCTCAAAGATATGATTCCGTTATTGCAGAAAAAGAAACTATAGAACGTAGACATAAGTTTATTATTAATGAAGAACTTCCAGAAGGACCAGATAATGAATTTGAAATTCAATGGGAAGAAGACCACATTCTTTCTTACAAAATTCCAAAAGTTTTAGCACTTAAACGTCCAACATGGGACGTAAACCCTACTCGTAAAATTGATGATTTTAAGATTGCATTTTTAACTGATCTTGGAGATGCAATGATGCGTTTTTTATGTACACCAACATATTCATCAGATGCATTTTTTAAACAAAAAGATAAATTAGTAAAATGTATGACAATGGCAAACCCTGTTGATAGTTTTAAAAGATTCTCAGAAAACTTTAAACCAGACCCAGACAAAGTTTATTATATCCATGCTGACCTTGCACAAAAACACGATAAATGTGCGGTAGCAATTGCTCACGTAGATAAGTGGGTAAATATTCAGGTAATTAAAGATTATGAACAAGTAGCCCCAATCGTAATAGTAGATGCAGTTGCATGGTGGGAACCAAAATCAGAAGGACCAGTAAATCTATCTGAGGTTAAGCAATGGATTATTAATCTACGCAGACAAGGGTTTAATATTGGTATTGTGTCTTTTGACCGTTGGCAATCATTTGATATTCAGAATGAACTTAAGGCTGTTGGAATAAGAACTGATACTGTTTCTGTTGCTAAAAAACACTATGAAGATTTAGCAATGATGATTTATGAAGAACGTGTAGCAATGCCAATGATTCCTTTATTACTTGATGAAATGTCAGAGTTAAAAATAATGAGGGGTAATCGTGTTGATCACCCTAGAAAAAAATCTAAAGACTTAGCAGACGCTGTATGTGGCGCTGTTTTTGGAGCAATATCACATACACCAAAGGATACTAATCTTGAGATTGATATCCATACCTGGTCTTCCTCTACAAGACTTGCAGAGAAGCAGAGGGCTATGGTAGAATTAGATAACAAGGAAATGCCTGAAGATATCAGAGACTTTCTTGATAAATTAAATATAATATAAACTAAACAAGGAGAAAGATGAATTCATTTAAAAAGATCGCACTTGTTACGGCTGCAGCAGTAGCAAGCACATTTTTTGTTGCAATTCCTCAAGCATCAGCAGCGGTAACTAACGGATATGTATTATCCGATTCGTTGGCTGCAGGTTCTCGTGGCGTAACAGTATTAACAGACACAACTAAGGCAGAGGCTGGAGTTAATGCAGTAATTGCACTAACAACAAGTGATACCTTGGCTGCAACTGCAGATGACAATGTATCACTAGAAATTTCTGGTCCTGCAACATTTACTGATTACACAGCAGCAGGAGCAAATCCTACTGGTGTAACACTTACCAATCTAGGTAAGGCATTTACATTTACTGCTACAACATCATCAGCAGTTTCATTACCAACAAATGTAAAATTAACTGTTAATGGCTCAGGCACAATTACAGTAACTCAAAAGAAAAAAGTTGGAGCAGCAATTTCTGTTATTGATATCAAGACAATTTATGCTGGAACTGTTGCAAAGACAGATATTCTTTCTGTAGCAAACAGTTTTGGTCGTGTCCAAGATACATCAACACAAGGAACTCTTGCATCTAGCGTAGACGTTACTGGATCAACAACAGTTGTAAATGGTGGAACAGGATATGTAAACGTTCTTGCAAAAGACGGATATGATGCCACACTTGCAACTAATGGTGTTCTACAAGCATCCGCTACAGGTGGAGCAGTTGTTGCATGGGACGGTGCTCCAAGCACACAGGTTTCATTTGCTGTAAAGAACGGCGTAGGTGGTGTTCTTCACATTAAACAGGGTACTGCTAATGAGAACAAGCCAGTTGCAACAACAATCACAGTTTCATACAATGGAACAGTATTAACAACTAAGTCAATTACATTTACTGGACAGGCTGCATCTATTGTAGTTTCTGGTGAAGACATTGCCCAAGCAGGCGGAACACGTACAGGAACATATGACTTTGTAGTCAAGGATGCTTCTGGAAATCAACTTGCTGGAATCACTCCAACTGCTGATACTGCAAAGTATAATGCACAAATAACTGCTGTTTCTGTTGCTGGAGCATCATCTGCTACAGCAGTACAAACTGGTGGTTGGACATGTGCTGCTACATCAGGTTCAACAAAAGTACGTATTAAGCATACACTTGCAGATCTAAGCGTAATCTACTCAAATGAGTTTGATGCACGTTGTGGTCAAGGTGTTAATAAGTACACAGCAGCCTTTGATAAGGCTTCATACGTCCCAGGCGAAATTGCAAAGTTAACTGTATCTGCAACTGACATTTCAGGTGCAAAAGTTTATGATGCAGCAACACTTGGAACTGGAGTAGCAATCTCTGCTGGTGGAATGACACTAGTTGGAACAGTAACTTCAACAGATACATTTGCAAACGGATCAAAGACTTATCAGTTTACCGTTGGTAATAATGCTGGAGCATTTAATGCAGTAGTTGATCTACCTGCATATGTTTCAACAGATTCTGCTAAGGTAGTTTCATACAAGGTTGCAGAATCAAGTGCTACTGTATCTAATGCTGAAATTTTAAAGATGATCGTTGCACTTATTGCAACAATCAACAAGCAGATTGCAGCACTACAGAAGGCACTTCTAAAGAAGTAAATTCTTAATAAATTAGGGGGCAGATTAATTTCTGCCCTCTTTTTTATTACACTTTTGTTGTTTAATTAAATAAAAAATGATATAATTAACCATATAATTAAACATAGGAGTTAGCCCCCAAATTGAGTAACCTAAAACGCAAACTATTAATAGGCTTTGGGGTCGGACTATGTGTCACAGTTTTTGGAATAATGGCACCAGATCATGCTGGGGCTACAGAAAATCAAGAGCAAGTTATTGTAAGTCCTGCTCAACAGGCAGTTAACTCTGCTCTTTCTACTGCTGCAACAGAGGTCCAGCAGGCCATTACAGCCACAAACAATGCCTTGATAGAGGTAACAGAAGCACAAACTGAATATTCTCAAGCCCAATCTGCAACGGCAGAGGTAACATCAAAAATATCTTTGGCCAATACAGAAATAAATAATGTTCAAACCGCTATTAATACTATTAATAATGTTAACTTATCTTTTACTCCAATAGATCAAAGTTCTCAGATAGTTCAAGATGCAAAGGCTACAGTAACTAATGCAACTACCGCTATAAATAATATAACAACACAAATAACAGAGGCTCAGACAGCAATATCTGAAACCGTTGCAGCAAAAACAGAAGCGTCTACAGCACAATCAACTGCACAAACTGAATTAACTCAAGCAAACCTTGCTATTGATGCTGCTCAAACAGCAGTCAATAATTTACAAGCCACCATTGGAACAAGCACAAATGTTTTGGCTGGAGTAGATGATGCTGGTATTCGCATGAATCTTCCATTTAATTTACAAATGGGTGGCACTTTATATAATAATGTTTATGTTGGATCTAATGCAACCATAACTTTTGGTGTAAATGAAGGAGCAAATTATTATTCAACTCCAAATGCTCCATCTGTATCTATAGCAGGATGGGACTGGACAACATGGAGCACAGGAACAGGTATTACTTATGCAACAACTGGTACAAGTTTAGATATTGCATGGGATGTTAGACCATTTCCACAACAAGATGCTTCAACGCAAATGGTTCAAATTAGATTTAATTCAGATGTAAACCCAACAAACGGTGCATGGATAGCAAATGTAACTGCAGTTGGACCAATACCAAACCAGGCAAGATTTAATTATAGACAAACAACTGGCGGTGCAATAACTAATATTATAGATACAAATCCTGGATCAGGTTTTGCTGGACAAATAAGTCAAGGTGCATCATTTACTCCATATGTAGATCCAAATACATCAACTGTTCAAGCAGCAGTTGATTCAGCCAATGCAACCATTACTCAACTTAACCAAAGCCTTTCTCCAGTTGTTGTTCAAAATGCATTAAATACTTCTGCAATAAATAATATTAACACAACATCATTAAGTAATACTGTTAATTCTGCGGTATCAACAAAAAATACTTTACAAGCAACATTAAATACAAGAGCAACTACGCTAACTACTGCTATTAATAATAACATTCCAACACCTGCCCCAATACTTGCAGAGCCTATTATTGAAGGAACAACAGTTACTATTACCCCAGAACTACCAGTTGGGTTTACTCCTAATACATGGTTTTATCAGGTTATTGCTAATGATCCAACAGCAGAAAATCCCTATGCTGGACAAACATTAAATACAGATGGTGCTCCAAGTTCTATTCAATTAACTGGTTTAACAGAAGGTGCTACATATACTATTAGAATTGCTAACTGGTCTGGACCTATAAGTAATTATACTGAGACTGTTGTTTCAATACCTGCTTTACAAAGTGCAAATTTAAGTGGTGGAGGAATATCACAACCACCAGCAGAACAACCACCAGCAGAACAGCCACCTGCAGAAGAACCACCTGCCTTAGAACCACCTGCCTTAGAACCACCTGCAGAAGAGACTCCTGCTGTTGAGCCTCCAGCAGAAGAGCCACCAATGCCAGTTGAAGAGCCTCCTGCACCAGCAGAAGAAGCACCAATGACAGTTGAAGAAGTTATTGCTATAGTAGAAAATCTTGTTGCAGATGGTAATTTAACAGCAGCAGATGCTGAAGCGGTATTAGATGCTTTAATGGCAGATGGAGAAATTACATCATCTGAAATAAATACATTAACTGATCAATTAATATCAGATGGAACTTTAAGTGCTAACGAATCAGCATTAATTGTAGACGCACTCAACGCTGATGGACAAATTACAAATGCAGAAGTAAATAATTTATCAGATGCATTGACTGCAGATGGAACATTTACCCTAGCAGAAAAAGATTTGGTTGCAGAAGTTTTGATTGCATCAGCAGATGGTGAGCCAGTTACTGCAGCAAATATAGAAGCAGCGGGACTTGAATATCGTGATCTTCCACCACAAATTCCAGTAGAAGTTAGAGAAGATTTAAATGGAAATCCTGTTGTTATTACAGCAGAGGTAGCATCAGCCCTTCTTACCCTTGAGTCTCCTGCTGCTTTGGTAGGAGCAATCGCTGGATGTTTTAATCCAGATGAGGCTATTGAAGGCTTAACAGAAAAACAAAAATGTGAGGTATTCTTAGCATTAGCAAGTATTGGTGCTGATATGTCTCCACAAGAAAGACAAAAGGCTAAAGAAGTCCTTGTAGCAGCAGTGCTAGTTGGACAGGTCATAGTTGGTAGTGCAATGATAAGGAGAAGATAATGAACTGGTTAAAGAAAAGAATCATGGCGATTCTAAGTGAAAACTTTACATTTCTAGGCTTCTTTGTAGCGTGGGTAGTTTTAGAGGGTAGTGCAAAGACAGTAGTAGGATATGTAACTTTAGCATCAATCGCTTTATGGTTTATGACCATTGGCATTCGTGAAGACGAAGAGTAATAGTATAGTATAATAAAGGTTATGAAAACCATTCGTAACCTACTAGTTATATCACTATTAGCCCTATCCTTGACTGGATGTGCTAATAAGTATCGTTATGAATGTCAAGATCCAGTAAACTGGAATAAAGAATCATGTAATCCACCAACTTGTTTGGGGTATGGAGAATGCCTAAACGATATTTATGGTTATGATCCAAGAGAGGTAACAACAAAATGAGAGAAAAATATACTACAGAACAGTTAGAAGCAAGATTAAAATTTTTTCTTGGACTAACATTAGGAGCAATTTTATTATTTACAACAATGGGTATTTTATATGCCCTTGTTTTTGTAACTCAACCACTTGGCAGTGTGTCAGAAAACGATAAAATGTTCTTCAACGTTTTGTCATCTGTGGCAACATTTATTACTGGAACACTTGCTGGTATCTTGATTGGCAGAGATGGTGCTAAAGATGTAATGGCTGCACAGATAGCAAATAAAGAAACAGATGCTAAAAATATGCAAGCAGATAAAAAATTAGAAGCAGAAATTGATGCAACTACAGCACGTTTAGCAGCAAAGCCAGACGGACAAATGCCAGAAGAACAACCAGTTGATACAAATTGGGATAAATAAAAATGGCAGAACAAGGTACAGCAGAACGTTTAATTGAGGTTGCAAATGCAGAACTAGGAACTATTGAAGGTCCTAAAGACAATGAAACTAAGTATGGTGCATTTACTAAGGCTAACTTTCAGCCTTGGTGTGGATCATTTGTTATGTGGTGTGCAAACGAAGCAGGTGTAAAGGTTCCTAATACTGTTTATACTCCAGGTGGTGCACAAGCATTTAAAAAGTCTGGTGCTTGGATTGATGGAGACGTAGCAGATCCAGAACCAGGAGATATTGCATATTTTGATTTTCCATCAGATGGCGTTGATAGAATTTCACATGTTGGAATTGTTATTAAAGATAATGAAGATGGAACTGTATGGTGCATTGAAGGAAATACAAGTCCAGATAAAAAAGGTAGCCAAAGAAATGGTGGGCAGGTTTCAAAGAAACTTCGTGCATTTAAAAAGAATAAGGCTGGAGAAATGATTTCTATTGTAGGTTTTGGTCGTCCAAAATTTGGAGTTTCTACCACAAAAAGTACTGTTAAAAAATCTCAAAATATAGCAAAAACTTGCCCATCCTGCGGTCAAAATATAAAATAACCTGCTTGACCTGCTAAAGTTTTGCTGGTATACTAAATATACCGCATTCTGGAGGGGTATTCTTATGACTTGTATTGCCGTAGTTCGCCATGAAGATAAGATATATATGGCTGGTGATCGTGGTGCTAGCGATGATGGAACTATATTAGCACTTGATGCTCCAAAGGTTTGGAAGATTGGTCCATATTTAATTGGTTATGCTGGCTCAATGGACGGAGAAAGAATCCGTTATAACTTTAAGCCAAGTGTTCCAAATATCAAAGATATAGATAAATTTATGCAAACTAGATTTATTAGAGAACTTAGAGAATTTTATAATGATTTTTGGGTTGATACATCAAAAGAAGGCGATCTTGGTTTGATTATTGCTGTTCGTGGACAAATTTACGAACACAGCGCTGTAGATATGTCTTTATCTAAATACACAGTTGACTATTTAGCAATGGGTTCTGGGGCAGAGTATGCATATGGAGTGTTGTATGCAACAGATAAACAAAAAAATGCAAGGAATAGAGTTGTATCTGCAGTAAATGCAGCAATCAAATTTAATCCGTCGTGCATGGGTCCAGTTGACGTAGTAAGCATTTAAGGCTATACTTATAATATGGAAGAGTTTAAAGAAATATTAAAAGATATTCAGAGCAAAGAGTCGGAAGATAAAGAGTTTGAAATCTGGCTTGATAACGGGATTGAGCGGGGATGGATAACAGAACCGTTCTGCAATACTCATGACGGAGATCCGTACATGACTGAAGAAGAACAACAAGAATGGGAAGATGGTGGGGATCCATGTCAGGTAGTATTCAAAATAAAAGAATAAAGGCAAAGATATTAGTCTTATCTTTATTAGTATCATTTTTTTCATTAGGTTTATCTCAAGGCGCAAATGCAACCGATGGGGCAGGAGTATGGGCCGTTGTTGATAGTTCTGGAACTGTAACAAATGTGATCGTCTGTACACAGGCTGTCTGTGGTGGTGGAACTTTGGGTGGAGAGAGAGTGGTTCCACAAATTGCTCCCAATCCAATTACAAATGATGCTCAAGGGCAAGGCAGTTTTATTGGAAATGAAAGTGCTGGCATTAGAGTCACTGAGTCAAATGGAGTATTCACAGTTCATGAAAATGTAAGAACTTACAGTTCAGAAACCGAAGTAGCAGTTGATGATAAAACTAAAACAACAACGACAACTATTTCAGAAATAAGCGTTCCAGTTGCTTCTAGATCTTTTACATACAATGACACTGTTGGAAAAACTTACTCAGAAATAAAATTAAATATTGAGTCTTATGATAATGAAAAGCCAACTAATTTATCTGTAACAAAAAAGACTGCAAAAACATCTTCATCTCAATCAATATCTATTTCTGGTAGAAAAACTGCTTCAGAATTAGACATTATTTTTGTTCAAAATGAAATGAATCTTTTAAGATCAAAGATTAATGCATTGCTTAAAATGCTTGGCAGTTGGGTAAAACCTTAGCAATGAATAATATTAAAAAAAAGGAATTACTGTTAAATTCTAATGATTTAAATTTTTTTCATAAAGACTTTATTACATGGAAAAGATTCAGAGAATTTAATAGTAATTTATTTTATTATAATGTAATAACAAAAAAGTATCAATTGGATAAACCAGAATCAGAGTACATTGAATACGTAGTTAATGATAATGGTTTTAGATCAGATAACTTTGATAAAAAAAATAAAGCAGATATTTTATTTAGTGGTTGTTCTGAAACCACTGGTGAAGGCGGTTCTTTACAAGATTGTTGGGCATACGATTTATATTCAAAAACAAATGCAAATGGATATTATAATTTAAGTATCCCTGGGTCTGGATATGACACAATAATAGATAATTTAATTAGATATTTAAATCATTTTGGTGTTCCTAAAAATTTATTTATTTTATTTCCAAACATTGATAGAAAAAATTTATATAATTTTAAAACTTTTAGAGATCAAAATAATAATTTTGCATATGATCATGAACAACCATCAGAATATTTTGATTGGTCATTTCAATCTATTGCGTCATGGAATAAGACTTCAAAACAATATCCAGAAGATTTTTCAATAAATTCTTTTGGATATAAAACATTACTTGGTTATAGAATAAAACAAATTGAAATGCTAGAAATTTTATGTAAGTCTTTAAACATTAATTTTTATTGGACAACATATTGTAGGTTAGATCAAGAAAATTTTAACAATATAAAAACATTTAAAAATTATTTTATTTTTAATAATGAAGAATCAGAAAAATATATATTTAAATATAAAGAAGAAAACCCTACACTAAAAAATGTTTTTGATAAAGTTGATGGTCATAACGGAATTGCTTGGCACAAATATGTTTCAAAAATATTTAGTGAATATTTGATTTAAAATGCATTCTATATTTTATAAAATTAAATTTTTTTTATGGAAAAAAAAATACAGAAAAAAAAATAAAAAAAGAAAATATATATATTAATGATTATTTTAGGAGTTAATGAAACATCTCATGATGCATCTATTTCATTAATTAAAGATGGTAAAATCTTGTTTGCTGGCCATGCTGAAAGATATAGCAAACAAAAAAATGATTGGTATATTAATAATAATTTAGTAAAAGATGCTTTACAGTATGGCAAGCCAGACTACATTGCTTACTATGAAAAGCCATTACTTAAAAAATCAAGGCTATTACTAAAAGGTGGGGCGGGAGACTGGCTTCCAAAATTTAATATAGATAATATTACAAGAAAATCTTTTAATCATCACTACTCTCACGCCTGTGCTGGGTACTTTACAAGCAAGTTTGATCATGCAGCAATTGTAGTCCTTGATGCAATAGGAGAATATAACACTTCAACAATTTGGGTTGGTGAAGGTGAAAAAATTAAACTTAAGTATAAGCAAAACTATCCAGTTAGTTTTGGACTATTTTATTCTGCCTTTACACAACTAATTGGACTTATGCCTAATCAGGAAGAATATATTATGATGGGTATGGCAGCCTACGGAGACTTCACAAAATATTATAAAGAAGTAGATGAATACTTTCCAAAATATGATACGCAAAAATATAATTTTCATAAAGGAATTAATGACTGGGGAATGCAAATAACTGAGCAAGACAGATTTGATATTGCTGCAGCAGTTCAGTTTGTTTATGAACAAAGACTTAATGATTTTATGCGTATGGCCTACAATCTAACTGGCAAGGATAACCTTGTGTTTATGGGTGGTTGCGCTTTAAACTCTTCTGCTAATACATTGTTGTGGAATATATTTGGTGATGTTTGGATTATGCCCAATCCAGGCGATGCTGGAAGTTCTTTAGGTGCTGCAGCAGCACTTTATGGAAAACATATTGAATGGAAAAACCCATACTTAGGTTACGATTTGGGCGGGGAATATCCAATTGACAAAATAATTGAAGGTATATTAAAAGATGGAATAGTGGCAGTAGCAACAGGAAGAGCAGAGTATGGTCCAAGAGCATTGGGCAATAGGAGTATCCTTGCTGATGCAAGAGATCCATTAATCAAAAACAAAGTTAATCTAATTAAACAAAGAGAATTATTTAGACCATTTGCTCCAGTAGTTATGGAAGAGTTTGCAAACAAGTGGTTTGATATGGACTTTGACTCTCCATACATGCAGTATACCGTTAAATGTTTGCAGCCTCAAAAAATACCATCAGTAGTACATAGAGACGGAACATCAAGAGTTCAGACTGTAAACAAAGACCAACATAGTGGCCTATGGAGGACTTTGAATAAGTTTTACTTACAAACTGGGGTGCCAGTTCTTCTTAATACTAGCCTTAATATTAAAGGACAGCCACTACTAAATGATGAAAGTGATATTATTAATTGGGAAAAAGAGTATGATTTTAAAATTTTAAGAGGTGTGATATAATTAATATGTGCCTGCCAAAAGGGGGTACATTAACTTATTCGCTTGAAAGGGGAATAACATGATGAACGATCCATGGGCCATTTTTAATGACCCTTTTTTTATTGGGTTTAATAGAAACCTAACACAGTTAAACAACGTATATAAAACAAATAACCAATCGTATCCTCCATATGATCTTCTTAAATTAGATGAAGATACATATCGCCTATCTCTTGCTGTTGCAGGATTTACAAAAGAAGATATTGATGTTTCAATAGACAATGGAAATCTTGTAATTAAAGGCGAAACTGTAGAGGTTATAGATGCTGAGGTTGTTCACAAGGGAATTGCTGGTCGTAAATTTACCCGCACATTTGCTCTTGGTGAATATATGGAAGTAACTGGTGCTGAACTTAGGGATGGCATGCTAACAATTAATATTGATAGAATTGTTCCAGAAGAAAAAAAGCCTAAGTCTATTAAGATCAAGTAGTATAATGTAGATAGTCCCTACACAGGACCTTGGGATGGAGTAGTTACCTTTCTCTATATTCCCTGGCTATCGTGCCTGGAATGCCTGTGTAGGGCTTATACACACTGATATAATTGTCATCAATGACTAACAAAAAGTTGGACCATTATGATAAGCAAGAGTTTAAAAATAGACTTGCAAAAATTAAAGAAAAATCTGGCTGTGTAGATTGTGGAGTAAATAATCATATAATATTAGATTTTGATCATTTAAAAGATAAAAAATATAATATTTCAAGGATGATTCATGATGGATTTTCTTGGGCAGCAATTAAAAAAGAAATAGCAAAATGCGAGGTTGTCTGTGCTAATTGTCATAGAATTAGAACGCATGACAGGTTGACACATAAGATAGCCTAGTGATATAATTAATAAGTAGAGCAGGGGTAAAGGAATAGTTAATGCCAGTTTATGATTATAGATGCAATGTGTGTTCTTCTAGCATTGAATTTAAAAAAGAATTTGGTGAAGATAGAGAACCTTCATGCTGTCAGCAAACTATGCAAAGACAATGGACATCTCCAGGAGTTTTGTTTAATGGCAGTGGATTTTATTCCACAGATAATAGAAAGTAGCGGTATACTATGAATACAATGATTGCAGAAGAAGTTATAAGCAAAGAGTGGACTTTAAGTGCTATTGATCGCTGTGATTCATGTGCAGCAGAAGCACTAGTAAAAGTAACTGGACTTACTGGAGAATTAATGTTTTGTGGACATCACTATAATAAAATTATGGACAATTCAAATGCTTATGCCAAAATGATGGCTTTTATGCTTACTATTATTGATGAACGTGAAAAATTAATTGAAAGTAAAGAAAAATAAAATGAAACATAAAAAACATAAAGATATAACAACAGAAGACTATTTGGTTGATTTAAAACAAAGAACAAATAGACCAGACATTATTGAAAAGGTACTTAGAGTTCAAGATTCAGAAGATGTTTCAAAAACAGATTTAACATATCCAAAACCAAATAATGGAAAGTTTGACGAAAATTTTTCATATAAATACATTAAAAAATACAATGTAGAAAAAATTATTGATATAGTTAAAAATTTTGATCAAGAGTGGTTAATTGAAATGGCACGTCAAAAGTCTGCTATTGTGCATGAAAACTCACATAGTTATTTTATTTATGATCATACTAGACAGTGGACTGTCGGAGATCCATACAAAACAGTTTTAAAAAGTGATAATCAAGAATTAGTCAATCTTGTACAGCCAATTATTGATGATTTAGAAAAAATACATAATGGTAAGGTGGGAATGGCAGTTTTAATTAAACTAAGAAAAAACTCTCCAGTTTGGGCACATAGAGACTATCTTGACTATTTAAATACTGCACGTAGACATCACCTTGCAATCATCACTGATCCAAAAACTTTGTTTATGGTTGATGGAGAATTTAAAAACTTAGAAGTTGGAGATTGCTGGGAAATTAATAATAATAAAATTCATGCAGTTTACAATGATGCAAATATTGATAGAGTTCATCTAATGATTGACATTATTCCACAAAACATACTAGATCTAGGAGAAAAATAAATGTACGAATATTTTGTAAAAGAAGTAAAAAACGTTGTTGATGGAGACACAATTGACGTTGTTATTGACTTAGGATTTGATATTCTATTTGCATCTCGTGTTAGACTTGCTGGAATTGATACACCTGAATCACGCACAACAGATAAAGCAGAAAAGGCTCTTGGTCTTGAGGCTAAAGAATATTTAAAGAAACAACTTAAGGATGCAAAATCTGTAGTTATTCGTACAGAAAAAATGGATTCATCTGAAAAATATGGCCGTATTCTTGGTTGGGTATATGTTAATGGAGAATCTGAATCATTAAACAATAAAATGATAAATGATGGATATGCATGGGGCTATCTTGGTGATACTAAAATTAAAGACTTTGAAGCATTAAAAAAGGCTAGAGCAAAGTCTGGAAAATGAAAACAGTATTTTATTTTACAGCAGACTGGTGTCAGCCATGTAAAAAAGTACGGCCAATTGTAGATGAATTAAGTAGAGATTTATTTCCAAATACATTTCAAATTATAAATGTTGATCTTGAAATGGAACTGTGTAAAAAGTTTGAGGTTACTTCAGTTCCAACCTTTATATTAATAGAAGATGGAATAAAACTAAATCGTATAACGGGATCACAAACAAAGGAAAAATTAATTGAGTTTATTAACAATAAAAAAGATATTAAAAAGAATGTTTAATCCTGAAGATAAAAACATGATTCCAAAAGATCAAGAGATTTTAGACTATCTGATTCTTAATGGTGGATTAGAGATAGTGGGAGTTGACTCATCAAACGGATCTTTCTTATACTCCTTTACCCCAAAAATTAAAGAACTTATGCCAGATCTATACACAGAGCATATAAATACAATCAATCAAGAAATGTTATCTCTTTGGGAAAAAGGGTATATAAACATAGACTTTCTTGCTGATGATCCAGTAATAACCTTATCAAAGAAATCTCTAATAGATTCAGAGGTAAGTAAATTAACTAAAGATGAACAGTGGTCAGTTATGGAACTTAAGCGTCTTATGTTCAAGAAAGAAACCTGATATAATCAGTATATAACCTAGGAGGTTTATTATGCCAGCAGGAAAAAGAAAGCCAGCAGGAGGATATCGTGCAGGAGCCAAAGGTTCTTATGGATGCGATGGATTCCCAACAGTAAGCGCAGATGGAACAGTTCACGGATGTCACCCAACAAAGGCTCGTGCAGCAGCACAGGCTCGTGCTATCTGGGCAAGCACTGCTCGCAAATCAATTGCATCAATAGAAAAATCAATGGTCACAGAAGGTGACTTTGTTATGTTTCTTAATGAAGATGACGAAATTAAAGTTGGTCGTGTTGAATATGTAATGACAAATCCTGGATTGCTTGGTCTTCCTGGTTCTGAATATTCAATGGAATATGCTGAAGATGATAAACCAGTTATTGTTCGTATGTATGAAGAAGAAGATGGCGCATGGGAAGAAGAGCCTTATGTTTGTTACCATCGCATGTCAGAAGTTGTAAAAATTGAATCATTGTCAGTATCAGTTGACATGATTGTTGAAATTGGTTCAACTGATTCAGGAATTCCAGAAATAGATTCCGAAATGATGATGGCAATGTATGATGCACAAATTGGTAAAGCAGCGAAGCCTAAATATGAAGATTTAATTAAACCACGTAGTGGTGGTTCAACACCTTCAAATCCAAAATTATATGCAAGAGTTGTGCAAGCAGCAAAAGATAAATTTGATGTTTATCCATCTGCAGTTGCTAATGCATGGGTAGTTGCTGAATATAAAAGACGTGGTGGAATGTATAAGTCAGACTCACCAGATACAACAAAAAGTATTTGGGATGGGTCTTTTGATCCAAAAGGATTTGTAAAGTAATGGCTAAAAGATCTTCTGCATCTTATTATTCAAACCAAGCATTTAATCCAATGCAAATTAAAAATGGAAGAATTGTTCGTTTAAGAAAAGATGGATCTGTTAAAGCAGACCTTGGTCCATATTTAAATAAATCACAGAAAAAGACTGTCAATGGCTGATACATACTCTCCAAATGCTGGCATGAAGTCTGCTGCACGTCGTGCTTTAAAATGGAAAGAAGATGGCAAGGCTACTGGCGCTGGCACTCCAGTTGGTTGGGGCAGAGCAACAGATATTGTTAATGGTTCTGCAATGTCATTAGATACAGTTAAAAGAATGTATTCATTTTTTTCACGACATGAGGTAGATAAAAAAGGTAAAGGCTTTTATTCTGGTCCAGAGTTTCCATCTAACGGAAGAATTATGTGGGACGCTTGGGGTGGAGACGCAGGCTTTTCATGGAGTCGTGCTATAGTTGAAAGAGAAAAGAATAAGGCAGAAAAAGCGTGGATTGGAAGCGCTTTTAGTTTCAAAAAGGGGTAGATAAATGGATGATTTAACTAAAGAAGAGTTAATACAATTATTAACATTCTATAGACAGAGCAAATCTGATCTTGAACTTAGTTTATTGCAAACACAAATAAAGTTAAATAAGGCTATTAGTCTTGCAAATAGCGATGTTCCAGTTCCAGCAACAAAAAAAGTTATTGACAAAAAAGAGTAACAGTGGATTCTTTAAAAATATTTTTCTATGCCTTGCCAGCAGCCTTGACATTCATGGCTGTTTGGTTTATACTTAAGGTATCAAACAAAGATAGGAAGATATTTTTAAAAAAGATTACATATAGACAAAGCAATATATATGAAATCATTAAAGATGTTATTCCAAAAGAAATGTTTGATAAACCAAAAGTTATAACTCAATCACAAAAACATGTTCAGAAGAATATGCTAAAGGTTGTTATAGCCGATGATATGGCATATTGGACAGTTGACAATGTGTTTTATACCGCTAACTCTATCAATGGAAGAATAGATGAAAGCACTATAAAACCAATAGATATGTACTCTATGAGTAATAAAGAATTAAAAAAAATGATGGACATCTTAGATGATTTAAATAAAGGGGTTGGGCCAAATGATAGTAGCAGTGCAGGGGACGACAGAATTTAAAGACTATAACGTCTTTCTTCGTGCAATGAGCGTTGCTTTATCTAGCATGAAGGAAGATGATCAAGAGTTTATAATTTATTCTGTTGGTCCTTCAAATGTAAATAATTTTGTTTCTGAGTTTTCAAATCTCTCTGAAAGAGGAATGAAAGCAAGAGGAAAAAAGATTAAGTTTTATAATACTGCTCCAGCATGGTTAGATAAAAACATGGATCAAGTAAACTATTTTGCTTTTTTAAGTAAGCCAAATGAATCAAAGTCTAGATTAGTTTACTCTGCTGAAGCAAAGAACATTGAAGTTGGACTTTTTAGGTACTAAGGAGAGATATGTTTATTAGAAGTTTAAATACAATGGAAAAGATTATTAATAAAAATGATAACCTATTGTGGGATGGTTGGGACGTAATTGATTTAAAAGAATCAGACGTTGCTAAAACATCAGTTAATGGAATTAGAATAAAAGATAAGTGGTATATCCACAAAGTTTATAAGCCTGGTCGTGATGGTTGGGATATCCCTAATAAGTATAGGGAGTAGTCTTGAAACAGCATTTATGGAAAGATGAGGCATCTTGTTTAGGCCTTGAGACTAACCTTTATTTTGAAGACTATGAGGATAAATTAGAACTTCGTAATGGAATAGATAAAATTTGTATGCAATGCCCCGTTAAAAAAATATGCTTTGCAAATGGCATATCTGGCAAAGAGTGGGGTGTTTGGGGTGGAGTATACTTAGAGGGTGGAGAAATTTCAAGGGAATTTAATAGACATAAGTCAAAACAAGACTGGTCTAACACATGGCAAGCATTAACAATGGAGTAAATAAATGATATATTCTCAGGATCATAATTTTTTATTAATTAGTAACCGAAAGGTTGCAGCAACATCTTTAGAGATAGAGTTGTCAAAAGTTCTTCCACTAAATGCTATAGTAACTACATTATTTCCTGTACGTCAAGACCATAATCCAAGAAACCATAAAGATATATTTTATAAGCATATGGGCTATTCAGAAATAAAACAGTTTTTAAATTTAAAAAATGTAAAATCATATGTAATGGTAAGAAATCCATATGATAGTGTTTTGTCTTCTTTTTTCCATATGCTACAAAATAAAAATCCAAATATATCTACATATGATTTAAAAGAAAATACTGATCTTACAAAAAAAATTGACATTTATTTTAAAAATTATTTATTTAATGGAACCCATGAACTTTATACAGAAAATAATAAAGTTGTTGTAGATAAAATATTATATTATGAAAATGGTATTGAGAATGAAATAAATAAAGTATTGGTAGATCATAATATTGAACAGGTAAAAATTACAAAATTTGAAAACAAACATAGACCAGAATGGGCCACATTTAAAAAAATGTTTAACAGGGAACAAATAAACATTATAAATGATAAATGGGCTTGGGAATTTGATAATTTGGGATATGATAAAATATAATAAAGGGGTTATCAAATGATAATACAAATAATTGGACTACCTGGATCTGGTAAAACAGAACTGGCAAAAGCACTTAAAGATCGCATTAATGCTATTCATCTTAATGCAGATGAAGTACGTGCAACAGTTAATTCTGATCTTGGATTTACCCAAGAAGATCGCATTGAGCAGGCACGACGTATGGGAGAAATGGCAAAACTTATTGCCAAACAAGGAGTTGCTCCAGTTATTGTAGATTTTGTTTGTCCAACAGAACAAACTCGTGAGGCTTTTGGTAAGCCCGATATTCTTATTTGGATGAATACAATTAAAGAAGGGCGTTTTGAAGATACCAATAAAATGTGGGAAGTTCCAAAAACTTATTCCTGCGCCTTTAACAATCATGAGTTAAATTCATATGAAAAAGCAACAGAAATTATAGTATTGTATAACCTACACGATTGGTCTGCTCCAACAACATTAATGCTTGGAAGATATCAACCTTGGCATGAAGGACATCATGCATTGTATTTACAAGCGGGAATGAGAACAAATCAAGTATTACTTGGAGTGCGAAACACATACAATACAAGTGAAAAAGATCCACTTACATTTGATCAGGTAAAAGAATATATTGCCAAAGATGAGTTTATGGATGGTGCAATGGTATTACGTTTGCCAAACATTACTAACATTGTTTATGGCAGAGATGTTGGATACAAGATTGAACAAGTAGATTTGGGGGCAGAGATTCATGCTATTTCGGCTACTGAAAAACGTCGTGAACTGGGCATCTAACATTGGCCAAGGAATTGCTGATGCAGAAGAAGAGTTTGTTAAGGGTATGTTTGAGAAAGATGTAAAAAATGAAAGTAACTAAGGCTAGATCTTTTGTTAAAGCATTAAGTTATCGCATATGGGGAACTCTATCCTCTGTTGCTGTTGCTTATGTTATTACAAAAAATGCTTCACTTTCTATAACAATTGCATTTTGGGAAACTGTAGTTAAAATATTTATTTATTATGCACATGAACGTGGTTGGAATTACATTCAGTGGGGAAGAAAATAATGTATACAGATTCTATGCGTAGGGTTGTACATAATATTCAAGCACCAAAAGGTTTTGGGGTTAATATTATTGACAATGAGCACTTTCTTACGATAAAATTAAATGAGAAAGAGTTTGAAAAAATGTTTCATGATGAAAAAATAAAAGCATTACAATATATTGTTAACTTAAAAAATGCTTTAGAACAAAATGGTGCAATTGTTTTAGTTACAAGGGAGGCAGTACAAAAATGAGTCAAGCATATTATACAAAAAAAATGTGGGATGCGTTTAACAATATTGAATGCCCAGGTGGTTTTCATATTAAGGTTGAAGATAAACTATTTTTCTTAAAAGTAACTGTTGATGAAGAACAGTATAACAATATGACAGAAGAATCAAAACCAGTCGTATATGGATATCTTAATGAAGTTAAAAAAACTTTGGAAGACCTTGGCGCAAGTGTTTTACTAGTACAGGAAAAGTGGCATGGCTAAAAAAATGTTAAATTTGTTTATTTGTAAACTTAGAGGCCACAACTTTATTGACGGCGGATATTGTCCATTTACTGGGAAAACATATAATGTATGCATTAAATGTGAAAGTATAGTTGCAGTATGAAAAAAAGATTGGTTATCTTAATAAGTATTGTTAGTATTTTAATTATATCAAGCATTGCACTATTTGCATCAATATCAAAATCTTTTGATGGCATAAGCCTGGATGATGACGATTGGGATCTATAGTGTCCGAGAATGTAGTACAATAGAATTATGGAAAAAGGGCTTTTAATATTTTTTATGACACTAACATTTTCTTTTGCAATAGGATATATCTCAGCAATGCAAAAATTAAAAAAGACTAATTTTACTTTAGCAGAACTCCATGTTGCGTATACAATGCTTCAAGATTTAAATAAACTTAAGTTTAGCAATAATGAACAACACGAAGACTCACTTCACAAAGAAAACTTTATTAAATTTTTATCTGACTCTCGTGATTGGGCATTTGAATATATAGAAAATTCTCAAAAAACTATTAAAGAAGTTGCAGAACAATTAAACAAAGATGGTTTTGAACAACAATCAAAAAAACTATTAGAGTTATTACCAGAAAAGGTTGCAGAATAATATGAAAGAACTTATACTTTCAATACTAACAGGTTTTGGATGTGGCATTATATTTGCTGCATTCAAATTGCCAGTACCAGCACCTCCAGTTTTTGCTGGGGTAGCAGGCATAATAGGCCTATGGTCTGGCTACGCTATACTAACAAAAGTTATATCCTAGGAGGAATAATGAATAATATACTAAACGATAAAACAAAGGCAATGCTTGCATCATACGGACGATCTGTTCTTGGTTCAGTAATTGCACTTTACATGGCTGGCGTAACAGATCCTAAAGATCTTTGGGCTGCACTAGTTGCTGCTCTAGCACCAGTTGCATTGAGAGCACTTAATCCTAACGACAAGGCGTTTGGCGTACTGCCAAACACTGGTGCTGTTTCAGATGCGCTTAGCAAGATTGTACCTGCTAAGAAGGCTCCAGCAAAGAAGAAGGCTGCTGCTAAGAAGTAGTCTTATTTTAAATTAGGAAAGGCGAGTTGAAATATACTCGCTTTTCTTATTTAACAAAGGAAAAATATGGATTTTGTATATATATGTAAAGATGGAGATAATGAAGAGTTAAAGTACTCAATTAGATCCGTTGTATCTTCTTTCCCAGACTCAAACATATGGGTTGTTGGTGGAAAACCAAATTGGTATACAGGTAACTTTATTCAGGTATCCCAAGTTTTTCATAAATATAGAAACGCTTTTGAAAACTTAAAGGAAATCTCAGAGTCAAAAGATATAAATGAAAATTTTGTTTTAATGAATGATGATTTTTATATAATGAAACCTTTAACACAAATAGATACTTTTCATGGATTGCCACTGATTGAAAAGGTTGAAATGTATGAAAAATTAAACGGTAGGTCGCCATATACTAAAAAACTAAGAATGACATATGAAAGATTAATAAAATTAGGTTTCAACGATCCACTTGATTATGAACTACATGTTCCAATGCCAATGGAAAAAGAAAAATTAAAAGAAGTATTACTACAAAGAGATACCTTTTTATGGAGATCTGTATATGGAAATATGTTTAATGTTGGTGGTACATATATGGAAGATGTTAAGGTTTATTTAAGTGGTGCCTTATTAGCAAAATCTCATAACATTAAAGAAGAAAACTCAATATACTTATCAAGTTCTGACAGTTCTTCTAGGCATATGATATCTAATATTCTTAAGCCACAATTTAAATCAAAAACTAAATTTGAGAGATAACTTCTAGCCACTTATCTTTAAGTATACTGTTAGAGAAATTATTAAATCCTATAGCAAATGCTTTTTCTTTTTCATCCTGTTTATTTGTTAGACTAATATAATTGTCAACGCATAGTGCTAAGTCTTTTCTATTAGCCTCAAAAAACTCAATTCTAACTTTTGTTCTAAAGGTACCAAGAGATGAAGATTTAACCAACCAATTGGCTGGAAGTATTTCATTGTTTGGAGATATATCTGTCATAAAAACGGGGAGTCCAGAAAGCAATGCCTCATTCATAGGTAAACAAAGACCAGCATAACGTCTAGGAAGTATCATAGCGTCAAACCCAGTATACATATCTTCTCTATTGTCTGGATTGCCAACCTCAATTGTTAACCTAGAATCCTTTATGTTAGTCTCTACCTCATTTTGACTTCTTATAACTAATTGATAATCAGCCTTTGAATACCGCAACATTTCAAGAACTGTATCAGTTCCATTTCTATCTTTTGCTGCCTTTCTACCAGTAATATGTAATATCCTGTTGTGATCCTTAGACATATTTGTTTCTTTAGCATTAATAAAAGTAACTGGATTAGTTGGTGGTGGCAAGTGCATAACATTTGATCTACTGCCAAAAAGTTTTTTAACATGGTTTATATTCCAACTGCTAGGTGCTAACAAAACATCTGCGACTGGTAGTTCTGGTGTAGAAAGACTTCCAAAAAGTTCATAGTTATATTGAAGAATTGTTTTAACGTTTCTTCTTTTAGCATACTTTACAAAATTTTGATCATAAAATGTTTCACAACTTATAACAACATCAAGGTTTTCAAGAAAAGAAACAATTTGTTCTTTAGTTGGAAAGCCATTTGTTTTAATTGTTTCATATCCTTGATACCATTCTGGATGTTGTTTATTTTTATTAAAGGGGGTTGAGTCAATAAGCATAACCTTGCTTGGAGTAAGCATGTTAACTAATTCTCTTGTTTGATTTCCAAGACCAGTGTTATCTGATCTGGCAATAATACCAACTCTCATTGTTTATTAAACCAAACATCATCATCTGATGTAAATTTTCTTCCACCTTCACGACCATCTAAATGATAAGAGCGTTTAATGTTTCCTTCTGGATGGTATATCCAGAGTTTATGTTTGTTCCATCCATCTTCAGAAAATTCTCCATTTGGAGAAATATCATCTTGTAATCTTCCATGAGTTTTATCTTCAATAAATGCTTTGTCTTCAAGCGGTGGAAGTATAATATCTCTATAATATGAAACTTTGCTAAGATGTGGTCTTTGACTCCATTGAGATGTTTTCATAAAACCATCTTCCAATCCAAACATCAAGTGATTGTGTGATTCTGGGATTGACGCTTCATGATGAAAACGAACTGTATTAGCCTTTTCATATGCAATTAAATCACAACATTTTTGCCAATCAATTTCTGCATCTGGCGTAATGGGTGCATCTCCTTCAACATAAAGAATTGCAGATGTTTGAACTTCATCAATAGTATTACGCATCATTGTGCTTTGATGGCTGTGGTTATCAAATATTATTGGAAGAACGTTGTTATATTCATGCAAACATTTCCAAAGAATTTTATTCTTATACTCATTATAGTCTTTTTCACGATTCATTTGTTCTTGTCGTAATCCATCAATCTGCATTATAATTTCATTTTTAGGAAAATGAACTCTAATACATCTAATAGTCTCATCAATAATATGTGTATTTGGATGGCTTGGCAAAACAGATGTTGCTAAAATAATAGTTATATCATTTTTATTCATTTATTTGCCTCATTAGTTTTATTCCAAGATCTCTTTTATATTTCATCCACCAGCATACCACCTTGTGCATGTTGTGAGGGTATTTATTTAATAGTTCAGGAACTAAGTATCTTAACTCAGCCCAAGTAGAAACAAAACTTACAGGAACATTTTCTTCAAATATAATATTATAAAAATCAATAGAGTCACCTTTTGAATTAATCTTATCTCCTATTGGAAGGCATAACATTTCTATAGCCTCAAAAAATCTAAAGGTATCTATTGTTACCGCACCAGAAGGGGCTGGAGCAATCCTAGCGTTGGCAAGGTTGCGATAGTAGTCTATTGGCTGATCGCCCTGTGCAAAGCCTGCTGTGGGCTTAAAAAGGGTGTTTGGCATTGACTGTATGGCCTTTGATAGTTGCTGCCTTCTTGAATGAGTTATTTGACCACCAAAATATAAATCATAATTCTTAATAGGATAGTCTGGCATAAACTGCTTTAAATGTTGGGGAACTCCAATAGGTAATTTATTATATTGCTTATTACTTTCATTAGGATACTGAATCCATATTTCAATGTTAGGATGATTAATCTTTTTTATATCAAATCTACTTTCTTCATCTCCAGTGATGAACAAAAGCACCCTTGATATATTTTGTATTTCTTTATTTATATTTTCTTCATGTCCAAGACTTTGTGGTCCAGGAACAATAACAAAGCCTCTGTCAACTTTTGGAATAGAAGTAACCTTAACCTGATCAATTTCATACTTATCAAATACTTCTTTTAATAAACCATAGTCCCATTTGTCATTAGCATAGTCTTTACCATTATGAGAATATAAATAGGCTCTAATCATTTTAAAATTTTCCACAACTTTTCTTCTACAACAAGTTTACCGATTAAATCTTCGTCTATGTATGATGGATTATGTGCATGTGATATCTGTGAGTTGTACATTTTTATTGCATCAATTTTATGTTGTGTAAAGTTAATACTAACATTTTCTAAAGTATGGTTTGATTCAAAGATTCTTAATCTTGTTCTATGTAATTCTGGATATAATAATCTATATGGTAACTCAGCATAAACAAAATATGTTTTATTAAAATCTTTCATTAAATTGAATAAAGTATCTGATAAAAAAACATGATCTGGATGATGAATTCCCAATGGAATATATACATTGTCAAAATTTATTATAGTATTTTTTATCCAATTAATTAAATCATCTTCATTCTGTTTTCCATAAACATCATCTAATAAGTCTCCATTAATAACTTTAGCATTAATCATAGAGCAGGCCTCAAAATGTTCTTGTCTTAATGTACTATGTTTCTTATATCCAATATCATCTGTTGGTATACCAGCAAATGCGGATGCAATAGTAAAATTATGATCATTATCAATGATATAATCGCCTAAAGAAAAAATTGCATCGTCTGTGTGTGGAGAAAAAATAAGACTACTCATAAAATAAATGAACCTCATGTTGATAGTCAAGCAGTACTTCTTTGTAACCCAATTCTTTTATCCATTGTCTAAGATTATATAAGTATTCATTCCATTGCTGTAGCATAAACTCAGGGTGTCCAGATAGCCATATCTTAGGCTTATATTCTTTAAGAACCTTCTCAGCCCCTCCTAAGACTCGCCATTCACTACCCTCTACATCTAAAGAAATTGCGGTAGGTGGTTTAATACCGTGATCATAAACACATGAATCTATAGTAATCTGACCATATGAATCACCTTCAAGATATAACTCTTTAAATCCATGTGCTGCTATAAGTTCATTATCAACTTCTGGTGGCCATTCGTTATAATAGATACGTGCAAGACTGTTTATTTTATCAGATGCAAATCCAGGAATAGATACCATTGGAATTTTTAAATTATTAGCAGACCATGTTATTGGAAAGTGTGACCAGACCTTTGGATTAGGTTCAAATAAAACTACTTCTGCTCCCCACATTTGACATAATGCAGTCATTTCACCTTCTTCTGCACCAACATAATAAATAACATCACCTTTACCAAGATTGTTGTGCATTGATTTAAGCCTTAATTTTTCCCAACCTGCTTCGCTATGCCATTCTGGTCTATCTGCACGATGTTTTGGAAGAACCATTTCAAACTCTCCGTTTAAAATTGTCTTAATCATTTCTGTCATTTCATTGCCTCAACAAAATAAAACTCATGTTCTCTTGTGTCAATTTCGTATATTTTTTCATTTGAATATACTGTTTGTTTAAAGTTTGTTTCAGCAACATTATTAAAGCCAACAGCCTGTAATTTATATTGTAACGCCTTGCTTGTTAGTAGCGATGCTGATTGTGAATACCAAGTTAGCCATGCAGAAAATCTTTTATCTAGATCATCTTCAGAATTAGGGAAAAAATTAATATTATTATTCTTATATGCATCAAACCCAGAGACTATATCTGGAAGGCTAATTCTTACAACTCCACTTGGTTTTAAAACCCTATAAAATTCTGATAATACCTTTTCAATATTGTGATATTTAACACAACAAATTATTGCATGACAAACAAGAATATCACAAGAGTTGTCAGTTATTGAACTTAAATCCCTGTGTTCAGTTTTAAATTCTGGATCAAGGTCTATGTTAACCCAATCAGATGGCTGTATACTTCCACATCCAAAGTTTATATTCATTTGTTTTCCATATAAAAATCAACTATTTCTTTCATTGTGTCTCTCATGGTGTGTTCTGGCTTCCATCCAGTTTTTTCGTGTAGTAAGGATGAATTCATAAATTGTTTTTTAATTTCAAAGCCATCACTTTCAACTATCTCATGTCTAACTTTTTTACCAATGACATCTTGTACAATATTAAATACTTCAAGGGTAGAGTATCTTTCACCAGATGATATATTAAATGATGGAATATTGTTTGTTGTTTCTCCGTATGTAAGTATGTTTGAGTATGCTGATACAACATCTTTAACATTTATATACTCTCTGATATCTCTACCAGCATTTCTTATGGTAAACAACACATCGTTTTTATATGCCCTTACAATTCCAGGGATCAATCGTTGAATATTATTATCACCAGTTCCATAGATGTTGCATGCACGAGTAGTTATAACAGGCATATTGTAAGTATTCCTATAAGAGTTACAAATGATATCTGTGATTGATTTAGAGGCATCATATGGATAAACTCCATTTAAAATATGATCTTCAAAGTATTCATCTTTAGTTAATTCACCATATGCTTTATCGCTAGATGCAACAATAATTGATTTACATTTTTTGTACTCTCTTAATGATTCAAGAACATTGAGTGTGCCAACTACGTTTGTATAAAAAGTACTGTATGGGTACTTAATTGAGTCATAGGCTTGTGTTTGTGCTGCAAGATGAATAAAATAATCTGGTCTTGACTTTTCTATAAAGAAATCAATGTCTGTTTTATTATTAATACTTCCATATACCTTGTTTACATTTTTAGAAAGTTCTGTACGGCTATGCTCATCCTTTAATAATACAAAAACATCCCAGCCCAAAGAAAGATAGTGGTTTGATAAATGAGAACCAAGCAGTCCAGTTGCTCCAGTAATCGCTATGCTCTTCACTATATACCCAACTCTCTGATTATTGCATCCCATCTGTGTACATAGGTATGTTCTTTCTTTGTTCTTTCATGCCCACTAACTCTTATGCTTTCTCTTGACACTCCATCAAAAAGATATTGATCTATTTTTGTTTTTAAATCATCAAAGTTTCCATGTTCATAAAAAATAATTTCTTTGTTATCTTCAAAATATTCTTCAAGGCCTTTGATGCGAGGGTAAATAGTAAAGCCACCACGACCAGTGCTTTCAAATAGCCTATCACTAGTGTAGTAAGGATAGTTAAAGTTAATATTAAGACTGTCTCCTATTGCTACCTTGCTTTTTGCGTAGATACGATTTAACGCATCTCCACGAACAGTTCCAGTATCACCATCTCCACCAACATGAAGGAATCTTTTGCCATACGTTTTTCTTAAAAATTCTATTAGTTCTGGGCGATATTTATGTTCATGGTGATACCCTTTACTTCCAACAAATATTACATCATTCTCAAAATTATTAATATCATAATCAGAATGTATATAACATTCTTTATCATAAACACCAGCAGGAATAAAGTGTCCTTTTACATTTGTGTTTTCATTAAACCAATTAGCCATCAGTTTATCAACTGTAAAGAAGTGACCAATTGTTTTATAAAAATTATCATTCTCTAAATCTTTTTGTCGTTCAATTCCAAACCATAAATCAAGATGGTATGTCATGGTAGGAATGCCAGCAGAGTTTGATTGTCTTAGTACTTCATCCATTGGAATTGATCCTGGGGTATTCCATCTATGTGTGTGAACCCATATAAATAGGTTTGACTGTAATGCCCTCTTTAATATCTGCTCGCTTGTTGCTTTCTTTTCCTGCAATTTTTCAACGGTATGTCCAAGAGACTCTAAAGACTTAGCATGGTGATTTTCACTGCTATAAGGAACTTCAAAGTTACCAAGAAAAACTATGTTAGCCATTAATGAAAACTATCTCCACAGGAGCATGATCCATCAGCATTAGGATTATCAATGGTAAAGCCTTGCTTATCAATCTTATCTTCAAAATCCATAACAGCACCATTTAGGTATGGGACAGACATCTTGTCTATTCTTAAATCAAATCCTTCATAGTTAAATATAGAATCATCTTCATTAGCATCGTAATCAAACATGGTTTGGTATCTTAATCCAGAGCAACCACCAGGTTGAACAGAAAGACGAAGAAACAGTTTTTTGTCTGGAATTGCAACCTGAGACTCTTGAATTAGTTCAGCAACTTTTAGTTGCGCTGCTTCACTTAGTTGCATTTGTTTGAACCTCATTCTGCCCTCTTGCAATTGCTGCTGATATTTCAAATGCTTTTTGTGTTCTACGTGATTTGTTTAAACCTTTTGCTTTCCATAATACCGAAGTACCCTCAATATCTACAGCAATTTGATCTCTAATTTCTTTGACCGTAAACACTATAAATTCCCAAATTTCTTCTTTTTGTTTCTCTGTAAGTTCTTCTGTCCAGTTACTCATCTTCATCCTCAAAATCTCTCAGGGCACTTGAATTGCTAAAGCAATTACTACAATCATTATTAACCAATCTGCCACCACAGTAGTCACAAAACATACTTCTATGATACCAGATCGTATCTCCAGAGAGAATTGAACTCTCGTTTACACCGTGAAAGGGTGTTGTCCTAACCACTAGACGATGGAGACGTGGAGCGGAAGACGAGACTTGAACTCGCAACAATCTGCTTGGAAGGCAGAAACTCTACCAATTGAGTTACTTCCGCATTCGCTGGTCTGGCAGGGCACGATCCTGCGACATCCGAATTAACAGTTCGGCACTCTACCAACTGAGTTACAGACCAATAGTACAGCAGGTAGGACTTGAACCTACGATAGCCGAATTATGAGTTCGGTGCCTTGACCAACTTGGCTACTGCTGCTTAAAAACTATCCTCTAGCAATTTTAGCAGCAAGTATTCTCATTCCAAGAGCATTAGCAATACTATTTTCAATTTCAATAGCCTCAATTTCTTTGGCTATTTGTTCTCTAATTTCTTTAATATGCATTTCTAATGTTTTTTCCACTTTATCCACCCAATCTATTTTAGTTATCTGCTCTCACATCTGAACTCTTTAAATAAAATACCAATGTCATTTTTAACCCACAAGGACAATGAAAGTTATAATCTAACTCTTTATGGATTTCCATAGTAATCTTTGTGCTACAAGCATCACAGACAAACTCATAGGTATGCATTACTTGTCTTCCTTTTCCCAAACGATTTTACCATCTTTCCAGACTGGCCAATATCCAAGACTTCTCCAGTCCATGGTCATAATCTTAGGTTCTTTCACTAATCAACCTTATATGTCATTACAAAATAACATGCAACGTATCCCAACACAAATGCTGGAATTAACAATAAAGCATTAATCATGTTGTTTTTTTTCTGCTTTTTTAAAGATAGCGTGAATGCCAAAGAAAGCAGTACCAACAATGACCGTCATGCCCAAAACCAAAGCGGTAGCAAAGCAGATATTGATAGTAAATGTAGCAAGGGACTCAACCCATGGATATAGTTTCATCTATCTAGTATACCAAACACAATGACTTGGGTCAATGACATATGATGCAGTAGAAAGGGGTTCTCATATTATTTTCGGATATGATAAATACCCTAGAGCATTTTATGCATGTTGCTCTTATGAGACCATTTTCAATGTGCTCTGATTTAATAGACATTGATCGTGTGTAGTATATTTTTGTTAGATACCAAGTAATTGCTATAGCGAGTAAAATTGTCATACATTTAGTATATCAAGGTTTGGCGATAAAAGCAAGGCGCAAAATAGGTTTTAAGTTCGGCGAAATATAGAAATATCAAACCTCCCTATGCCCTAAAGGGCACTATCGGTGAGTAGTCTTCATATGCCTAAATAAAGAATCGTGAGCAAATATACCCCATCTAAGTTCCCACTCTTTATTGCAGGTAGGACAGATTATTATCCTAGTCATTTTTATTAACGCACCATAATTTTCCTGGAAGCCATTGATGGGTTTCGTAAAAGTCTTCTTCAAATTCTGACATATTACATTCATTACATTTAGTATCCATTTAAACACACATTTCTAGTATGGTAAAGCCTGACCCTAGTCATTATTTTTTTTGTCGGGGCATACAAAGATTCCCCACAACAACTACAGGTATAAGACCATTCCTTAGCAAAGAAGTCATACATAACACCTTTATACAACTGATATTTTTTAGATACAAAGGCTTGAAATGGATCTGGGATCTCGTATGTTTTAGAACTCAAAGCCAACCCAAAACCATAAAAAGTCTATGTTAATATGATATCTATCAATACGAAAGCCTAATCCAAAACCTTTTGACATTCCTATGTACAGCCAACATTTATTTTGAATGCGATATTCTTTGATCATATATCTATCATATCAAATTTAGGTAGTAAAGTCAAACACACACAACATGCTTGATATTTTTGTTTTTCTTGTTCCATAAAATCTCTGTACCAACCGATATATTATTATCGCAATTGCAGCACTTACTCTTAAACTTACTTACAATTTTAACCCACTTGGGACCACCTTTAGGGTGTTTCTTAACAAGTTTCTTGAGTTCTCTTTTTCTAGATGGCGTTAATATATTTCCAGCGCTATCGTATTGTACGGTGCTAAATCTATTGTTTTTTGTTCTGACTTGTCTAACGTGCATTAATTATCCATCTCAATGACGCCTTTGGTATCAAGGCATAGTTTGCATATTTCAAAGAAGGCAGGCTGTCCTGATATAGAATCAACTATATAGTTGTAGTCACATACATGGGGAGTCTTACGCATCTCATTAAAGTGTTTCCAAGGATCTTTAAGAAAGTCATCAACATTGCTCATACATCAAGCATATCAAATTTTGCGGGGGAAGTCAATAAGAACCGTATTACCCCTATAAGACATAACCCTATATGCCAAACCTTGTTTTTGGGATATGCCAGATATCCAGGATATAAAGGTTTGAACCTATGTGCAACTATCTGGTTTGACAATGAGAATATGCACAATATGGATCCAGGATGATGGTTTGATACCCTCCCAAAATAGGCTTAGAAGGCTTATTTGATACCTTCTGGAGTGTTTGATAGGATAATTAAATCTTACTGATATTTTTTAAATATGGTTTTGGTGGAGGAAAGTGGAGTGAAGTGGGTGATTAGGCGCTTTTATAGATGGCGTCGTAATGTCCTGGAGCGCCAAACCTCCTACCATCAAACCTTCATATTGTCAAACCATCATATCCCGATAGCGGATTATACTACCAAACCTCCTATTTGTCAAACCTTGTATGCTAAAAACCCCTATAAATTTTGTACAAAAATGTAGAAAAAATGTAGCAAAATCCAGCAAAAAGAATAGAAAGGTTTGGTATTTATTTAAAAACCAGGAGAAAAGGTTTGATATCTTATAGGGGGTAATTAGTTGTATCTTTCTGGATCCCCCGCCAAACTTTCTGGGATTTTTTGAGGCCCGTCGTAATGTCTAACAGGATAATTAAAACGCTTTAGGGCGGGGGATAAAAAGATATGATCGTAATACCTATAGTATAAGATATAAAACCCTATAGCCTGGTATAAAGGTTTGTCGGCTATAAGGTTTGAAAGGTTTGAGATATAAAGGTTTGGCATGAATCTGGGAAATTTTTTAGGTCTTCGTAATGTTTTTTTAGGAAAATAAGGTTTGTACCATATGTCCCTTTTGATATGATTTGGGCCGCCCCGCCGCAGCGGGCCTGCAACCGCTAGTCTTGAATAGAGTTAAGTAATTCGTCTAGGCTTTCAAACTCTATATCCTCTGCACCTAAAGACGAGATCAAAAGTTCATACGTTTCATTAACATACACCTCTGATTGTTTTGTTGGCAAAACCAATTCATTCATTAGCAGATAAGCCATTGGCAAACCTAAGTCGTTGTACTCTATAAAATCTTTTAATTGGTCGTCATCTCTATAGTTCATCCACAACTCAGCAAGAATAGTTATCTTGTTAGAAAAGTCGTTCGGCATAGTATTTACCAATCTCTCTGTATTCTGCTACTGTCTTATTATACTCTGTTGCTTCTAATACTTCCAATGCCCTCGCATAAACCACATAAGGCTGAGCAGTTGCTAAATATTTTCCTACGGCTTC